>OOFU01000001.1_pt1 | contig 52176 bp, 50 predicted proteins | sample 1670361 | NCBI WGS metagenome assembly OOFU01 (sample SAMEA98145418, study PRJEB22522) | marine metagenome | biome: marine biome; feature: marine water body; material: sea ice | place: Arctic Ocean | collected 14-Sep-2015 | depth 1.3 m
CCTGATGCTGCATCAAACTCAAACTCAAACTCAAACTCAAACTCATACTCATACACATCTAAAGCTCGTCACAAAGTTTATTGCGAGATACACCCATTTATCGAAACCCTCAAGTGGTATTTTCATGAAAATAGTAAAGGGGACTTTATCTGGAGCAAACGCCTTCTGTGCTTTATGCCGCATCATCGTGGAGTCTTTACCAATCGAGTAAAACATACACGGGCTTTCAAAACTCGCAGCGACTTCTCGCATAATGTAAATTGCTTCTGCTTCTAACGCTTTAAGTGAGGCATACAATTACTTTACTCATACAATGTTCACAAAAATGAATAATTGAATCAACGAGAAGCGCAAATGATGTCTTTGATAAGTCGTTATATATGCAGTGGTTACTCAGTTTTTTTGATTAGACGAGTCTTATTAAATGTCACCTTAGCTAAATGACTAATCTCGTCTTCTTTTTCATGTTTGTTCCTCTGATAAAAAGTGCTGGTCCTTTTTCTTAATGTATACCATCAAAAGAGATTTTTATGTTTTCAATCAATTGATATACTCATATTTAATGATAAATCGAGATTTTTTGTTGATGTATTCTGAGTCCCAAATTAGTCAAAATGTCCGTTATGGTGAAATAGTCAAAAGTGACTTTAGGCCACCTTGGTGGGCAAAAAATAGACATGTACAAACCATCTTCCCGCGTTTTATACAAAAACGAGCCAAGCTTGATTACCGTAAGGAAAAATTAGTTTTACCTGATGGCGATTTTGTTAATTTAATCTGGGCTGGTGATGTAAAAAAATCATCGGGCATTATTGCTTTGTTTCATGGTTTAGAAGGTTCTATTCGTTCACATTATATCAACGATATGGCGGCAAACTTCGTCAGACAAGGTTATGCCGTTGTATTGATGCATTTTCGTGGCTGTGGCGGTGAGCATAATGCTACACCTAGAGCCTACCACTCAGGTGAGACTCAGGATGCTTGGTACTTTTTGAATTGGCTTGAGCATAAATTCCCTGAAACGCGTAAAGCAGCGATGGGTTTCTCTCTTGGCGCTAACATGTTACTTAAACTCCTGAGTGAACAACCTAAACAACAAATCGTAAAAGCAGCAATGGCTGTGTCTACACCGTTCAACTTGGCTTTGTGTGCAATTAGTATTAACCAAGGATTTTCGAGGGTTTATCAAGCTTACTTGCTAAAAAGTATGGTTAGCAATCTGCTGATTAAGATGCGCAATATGGATTACAGTAAGTTAATAAAAGTGTCGGAATCACAGATCAAACAATTTAGAGACTTTCGAGATTTTGATCAACATATCACAGCGCCATTACACGGTTTTGAGGATGCTGATGATTATTATCAAAAATGTAGTTCACAACACTTTATTAAAGGTATCGCCACGCCCACTTTAGTTATACACGCCAAAGATGATCCTTTTATGCACAGCAGCATAGTGCCTGATGCCGTTCTTTTATCACCGAGTGTATGCCTCGAAGTAAGTGAGAAAGGTGGACATGTAGGTTTTATGCAAGGTACACCATGGCGACCCAAGATTTGGATGCAACAAAGAGCAAATACCTTCTTTAAGCCGTTCATCGCTTACAATTCTGAACACTTATCTACTGTTGAGCTAAAATGATTATACCTATTACAGATTTGACCGAAGAAACCTTAATGAACATTATTGAGGGCTTTGTACTCCGTGAAGGCACCGAGTACGGTGAGGCTGATGTATCGCTGGCGGATAAAGTACAGCAAGTATCTGCACAGTTAGCGATAGGTGATGTGCTTCTAGTTTATTCTGAACTGCATGAAACTGTGAATATCATCCCTAAGCAACAGCTAGGGGATTTTGAATTGTCAGAGGCTCAACAGCAACTGTAATTAGTAATTTTAGTGAGCCAAGAATACTAAGTTAAAGTTGACCGGCACTGTTAGCACAACACTATTATGTCCTGCTAGCTTTTGTAATATTATAATCCCAGAAGTTAACCCAAAATAAGCGGTAAATATTTATACTGGCTGGGTGCTAATAGCGCCTATGCCATTGTCAGTGTTATGTGCGACCTGAACAGTTACATTAATAGTTTTTCTGATACCCATAACACTTAATTCGGCTGGAAGTATTATCGATATCGAGCGGCCTTTTGCATGTGATAACACACTATCTGGTAACTAGGCAGATAAATTAGCAGAAGGCAATGTATCCACCAAAAACAACTCTTCTCGCGAACGTGCATCACGTATTCCGATACTTGAATCAATACTGGCTAGACTAATTTCAACCTGTAATTTCCTCTCAGGGTTGAATGCATCTTTAGGGTCTTAAATTATTGAACTTCACTGATATGTTAATTTTTAGTCGACACAATACTTCACTTGTCCTCAACTAACATCCAATGTGCGTTAGCCGTGTAACAAAACAAGGTCGAAGTAATCAAAATTGTGCGAAGTAATAAATATTTCATAGTTAACTCAATTAGGTAAAAATTTTGATGTTAGACAGATTGATTGTTGTTACCAAATTCGCATTTAACAATATTTTGCCAATCAACATTCTGATCGCCCATAATAAAAAAATCTGGATTAATCACACTTGTACGCATGTTGTAGCTTAGAGGAGAAAAATCATGTGCCAAAATTTTACCTCCTGCTTCGACTACTATGCATTGTGATGCACCTGTATCCCATTCTCCTGTTATGCCAAAACGTAAAAATATATCCGCTCTGCCCTCAGCGATAAAGCAAGCTTTAAGTGAACAGCTGCCAGCAGGTAAGGTTTGATAAACACGTTCCCCACTCAAACTCGATATGACTTTTTCGCGAGGTTGTCTGCGACTAATCGCAATAATTAATGGATCTTCGTTAGGTGCTTTTAAACTTCGGACATAGATTTGTTTGTTCTCAACTGGGCATTCCTTAAATGCACCATGGCCTTTTAACGCAGAATACAATGTTTCACCTGTGGGCCAGTAGATTACACCTAGAATAGGCTGATTATTTTCTATCAGTGCGATATTAATAGCAAAATCACCACTGCGAGCAATAAATTCTTGAGTGCCATCAATCGGGTCGATAAGCCAATATCGTGTCCAAGTTTGACGCATTTCTAACGACCCTATTTCAGTCTCTTCAGACATAATGGGAATGTCTGGTGTTGCTTTTTGCAACATCAGCATAATAATTTCATTGGCTTTGAAGTCAGCTGACGTGACAGGTGAATTATCTTCTTTTTGAAAACTAGTAAAATCACCACTGTCGTAAATTTCTAATACTACTTTACCAGCCATAATCGCCGTTTTTTTTGCTATATCTAAAAGTTGTTGGGCATCTTTAGTTGGCATTAGCGTGACTTTTTCCATTTCTCAGCAAGTAACAAGGCAGCAATACATCTTGCCTCTATAAAATCATCTTTAGCCAACAGCGCGTCTATATTCTGAATTGACCATTTAATTACTTCTAAAGGTTCAGGCTCATCACCTGGCAATAACTCTGGGTATAAATCTTCGGCAACAAAGATGGTCATTTTGGCATCAAAAAAAGCCGGTGCCATACTGACATTCTGTAGTAGACGTAATGTTTTGGTTCCAAAACCAATTTCTTCTTTTAGTTCCCTATTAGCCGCTACTTCCGCCGTTTCACCTGGGTCAATCAACCCTTTAGGAAAGCCCAGTTCGTAAGTGTGGGTTCCTGCTGCGTATTCTCTTATTAACAAAAATTCGTCATCATTGATAAACGGCACTACCATAACGGCCCCATTGCCGCTACCAGCCATGCGCTCAAAAGCACGCGTTTCCCCATTTGAAAATTCTAAATCGACTTGTTCGATTTTAAACAGTCCGCTTTTTGCAACTATTTTGCGAGAATGGATTTGTGGGAGTAATTTTTTATTGTCTATGTTGTTCATGTATTTTTCACGTTAATATAACCGCCGATATCGTCTTTTTAAAAGTAAGATTAACTTTATATAACTTAAATTAGATGAATTTCTTTATGAACCAAATATACCTGTTAAATAGAGGACATGCTACTTGTCAAAGCTTGCTTGGAAAAATATTCACACTGTGTTGCTCGATATGGATGGCACCTTACTAGACTTGCACTTCGACAATCATTTCTGGTTAGAACATGTGCCTAAAAGATTATCTGAAAAACATAGCATTTCACTACAAGCTGCCAAAGATATTATGGCTGTTGAAACTCAGCAGGTAATGGGTACTTTAAGCTGGTATTGTTTGGATTTCTGGGCTGAAAAACTGGACATCGATATTATTGAGGCCAAGCGCGAGATTGAGCATTTAATCAGTATTCGCGAAGACAGTTTACCTTTTATAGACGCCTTAAAAGCCTCAGGGCGTGATGTGATTTTGGTGACTAATGCGCACCCTGACAGCTTGTCGTTAAAAGTGGAACATACTCAATTAAATAACCACATTGACCAACTAATATCGACTCACGAATTTTCTGTCACCAAAGAATCACAAGTTTTATGGCAAAGGCTTCAAGCAAAACTTGGTTTTAACCCGGAACACACACTTTTTGTGGATGACAGTTTAGGTATATTAAAAGCTGCTCAAGATTTTGGTATTAAACATTTGTTGGCAGTGAGCAACCCTGATAGCCGTCAACCAGCTAGAAAGATTAGTGAATTTCCATCAATACAGGACTATCGTTTTTTGTTGGATGAGATCGTAGCGAACCCGTTTGTTAATTAATCTAAACTTATAATAAAGTGGTTAAACTAAACGTCCAGTAAAACAACTGAATCTCATAAAGGATCCAGATGAGGATAAACTGTTTAAAACTTAATCGGATAATAACCATCGGCATCCGCTTTACCAAAAAACTGTGCAGCTTGATGCACTTCTCTGGGTAAGCTAGCTTCAGGTTTAAAGCGGCCCTCGATAGTAAATTTCATATTAGCAGGAATTGTGGTTTTTGCGGTTAAGCCAAATCTGTTGGGTTGTTTAACATTCAATATAATACTGTTATTTTCACAACTTAAATCTGCATCGAAACTACCTAACTCTATAATGCCTGTTACACCAGTAAAATTTGCATTTAACCATTGGCCATTGCCACTAAACGTTTGGCAACCTGCTTTGTAATCCACCTTGTTTAATTGCACTTTAAAACGTCCATCAGCTTGAATGGGAATAGGCAAAGGAAGTAGGCTTATGGCTAAGTTTGCGGGAACATAAGCCAACAAATCTTCTGACTGAAAGCGTTGCCCAGAAAAACTAATGTGACCAGAAACAGAGATTTGTTCCACATCGCGTAAATTACCTACTTTGATATCAGCGCTGATTTCCTTTAGTAACAGAGGGAGAAACGACAGGGACCAATTTATGTCATTAACAGGTAACCCATTTATTTGAGCTCTTTGTGCATGACCGTTCCAAATAGTGCCAGATATGACGCTTATATTGATGCCTTCAGGTAATTGAATTTTTGATAATACTTGGACTGCAGGTAATTTAACGATCAAAAATATAAAATAAACAACAAGGCATAGTGAACCCCATTTCAGCACTGACTTCATAACTTTCCTAATTTTAAGCGACGAATTTTAACTTGCCCAGGTAAACCAGATTCTGCAATATCAATATCTAATATACTTATGCCTGTTTTTTCAAGTGATTGTAACCAGCTCAATACGTCATTAAAGGGTGCTTGGTCTATCCATACCTGTAATTCTTCACCCTGGGGCTGCATTCTTGATATAGCAATTTTCATACGGTTAGCAGATTGACTCACTACTTGAGTAAGAGAGCCTGAAAACGAAGTTTTACTATCGCCACCACTACGAAGTTGTAACGCTCGATTAGCATTTTTTTGTACCCAAGTCAGTAATTCTGTTTGATGTTTAACCGCTGTTTTATCTCGATCTAGTGACGTGTTTAATGGTGACCAGATACCCCAATAAAATATGGCTACTAATACCAAAATTGCTGAAATAGTGACTAAGCGTTGTTCACGTTCACTTAGCTGTAAAAACATACTTTTGAGTTTTTCCATATTAACTCCTTATCAACAATGTGCCGATTACTTGATTATCTTTTTGGTTGATAGAGCCTTGCTCAACAGTAAACCCCTGGGCTTCTGCTTGGCGTTTAAATTTGTCTAAGGCGTCGTAATTACTTGCGATTGCTTGAATACGCAGCTCTGCACGACTACTGTCAAAACGCATGGTCTGCGGCCTGACATCTGATTCTTCAAATGCAGGTCTAAGCTGACTCAGCATAATTAACATCGACGCGCCTCCACCACTTGTCTCAAGGGCTTTCATTTGACGACCCATGGTAGTCCTGAGATCACGATATGCACCAGCATTAGGAAATGCCCGCTTATACTCGCTTTTTACCTGTAATTTTAAAGAAGTAAGTTGGTTAACTAGTTGATTCTGCTCTAGGCTTTTATCAATGAGACTGGTAAACAAAGCAACAACAGCCAGTACCGCTGCTAATCGCCATTTTTTCCATTGGCCAGCGACCTTATTGTTAATTTTGTACTCACCTTGTAATAAGTTGAATTTCGCTGATGCGACTCCTTGAGCCAACACTTTCATCGGTAACTCAAGAGGCATCACTGATATATCAAGGTGCTTTAGATCAGCTAAATCCATACCAGAATAATCATTTATCGAAGGTGTTTGTGCTGTTTGCTTAGTATATTGTCGCGCAATATGATTAATAGCTTGTATTAGCCAGCCTCTCTCACCCTGTAAACCTGCCCATTCGTCTTTACGAACCAACATTTGTTGACCCAGTTCTAAGACAGACCATGCGCTCTTATCTACTAATGGCAATGCTAAAACATCAGGAATCAGTTGCTCGCATGTCAAACCTGCGTCTGCGATTATTTTCAACCAACTTTGTAGTTTTGCTTTGTTTACTATGGCTACAGCTTGGTTATTACCTTCTTTGGGGCCGAGGGCAAAAAATTGTTGTGAAATATCGCCACTTATTTCTTCTTCCAAGATAAATGGGATCGCAGCTAAGGCTTTACGCCCAGCCTTAGCTGGCAACTCAACCCACTTGAGCAACACATCACTGGTTGGCACCAAGGCACAGATTGGTCTTCTACCAGCCCTATCCGCCAAGGTAGCTAATTGTGTTGCATCGGGTAGCTCACCAGAAGCAATGATTTCGTTTTGTTGGCTAGACCACACAATCCAATGAATCGATTCATCTGGATTAGCACCTAGGCGTATTACTAACTGTTCCATAAGGTTTATGTACCTTTTTGGTTGTTATGGTTTAAAAACGCTTCTTTGTTAAAAGCCATTTCATTAAAAAAAGCCCGTCAAAAACCAGCTTATTAAAAAATAGTTAATCAAGAACCACTAAATTCACGCCTAATAACGGTGACATTGTTACTGGCGTCGACTTTAAATAAGCTTTGCATAACGAATGTAGAATTATTGTACTTGGTTTTAGTGTGTAAAATAAAATGTGAAGTTTTTACATCAAACCATGTTTTTTGTTCAGCAGATAATGTTAAAGCTTGAATACTAGGTTCGCTCAAAAACTCTTGCGTTGTTTGAAAGCCTTTTTCACCTCGAGTGGCAAGTACTGATCTAGCTCCAGATAAATCCAGCCCAGTAGCAGCTGAGATAACAGCAGCATTTTTTTCGCTTACAGTGTTTACATTAATTTTAAATAAATTGTCATTGGGTAGTACACACACCAGTGTCAGTAATTCTCTTAGCCAAGGAACTTCAACACCATTAACCATTCGTAACTCTGACTTATGAACCATAAAATTATTAGCGGCGACATATGGAAATTGACGACTTTCGTATTCGCTATCTTCTGCACCTAGTTGTGTTGGGTTGTTGTCTTCGTCTAACCAGTCAACTAACGAGTCGCGAAGAATATCGATATTATAGCTTGATATTTCAGGTTCTATACTTCTCAGTAAGCGTTCAAAAGCGGTTTTTTTTTCGATTAACGTGAGACTGTTATTCGCATTAGGGATGTTATTATTAACGGATGGTTGAGTCACCTTTAAAGCGTTTAGGTTAAAGCAGCTTTGCATATCGATTAGTTGCGCTTGTATGCCACCACCTTGTATTGGATAGATAAACTCTTGATTCCACGGTTGTTCTAGATGAATGACTTCACCATCTTCATCCATTAGTTGTTTGATGGATTTTCGCGCGTACTGCTCAGCTCCCATCGCATACCAGTAAGCTTGATTATTTTCTTTTATGTTAGATGCGCGCTTAATCTGTAATTGTAAACGCCCGCCCATTTCTGTGGCTAGCACGCTAACAATAGCCACAATTAACAAGACTATTATTAAGGCAACACCTTGTTGATTTTGCTTGGATTGATTCATCAGCCATTAGCCAGCATAAATTCGCGGCGAATTTCACCAAAGGTTTTACTCACTATGGTAATGGATATTGCTATTGGTAATGTAGAACTTGAATAGGCTTCATCCCATTCTTCTGGCTCTTCTAGCTGCTCAGCTTTTGTTAAAAAGCTGACTCGAAAATCTTCAATACCAAATAATAAGACTTTTACTTTGGGTTCGTAGCCAATCACGTTATCTACATAATTGCCGTATAAACGTTGAAGTTGTTGTTCTTGTATACGGTAACCAACCGCTTGCAAGGAACTACGAGGTAGTAACATCTGTGGGTTATGCCATCCAATGCGAACAAAACCAAGACCATCTGCATCACTGTCAAATACGTCTTCACCTCCAGAGATTACGGTATCCACGGGGTCTCCGTTAATTCGCACAGCACGAGGTACGATCTGCAAAATATCACGCTCTATGGTCAGCATTGCTCTTTGTAACTCTTCTAACCTTTCAAAACGTTCAGAAGACAGTTGGTCACTGTTAATTACCGATGTAAGTACACCAGTGCTTGCCAAACCAATCACAGTAAAGATTGCCATGGCAACCAATATTTCTATCAAAGTAAAACCATAGTTTTGCTTATTGAGTTGGCGGTTCATGACTTAGTTTGCTTAGCAATAAAGGTGCTTGCGGAGCTCACTGTATCTTCATATTGGTCGTCTAGCCCAACAGAAACTTCTACTTGTACCATGTCTGAGTCGTTCGTTTTATTTACCCTTTGTTGCCAATACCACCTTCGACCAGCTAATTCTTGCTCGCCTTTTAAGTTGTTTTTGATTGGCCAAGTGTTATCAATGTGTAGTTGAGTAAGACGATTATTGATAACCCATGTAGCAAATGTAATTTCTTCAATTTGTCCAACACCTGTCAGATGGTCGCTAGCAGCCTTCATAATAGCTGTGCCTGTCAAAGCGAAAATAAACAGAGCAACCAGTACTTCGAGCAATGTCATGCCTGACACGAATTGGAATTTCTTTTTATTCAAGTTTCTAGGGGGCATCTAAAGGCCCTTCGGTCGTTAGAGGTATACTATCTTGTCCATTAACTCGGAAATAAGTGGGTAGTTCATTACTAAACTCTGGTTCATAAGCTAATGTCATAGAAAACGGGGTGATTTCGCCACTAGAAAAAATAAAAATCTGTGGAGGTTTAATTTTTTTCTCCTCCTCGTTCCCTATCTCTACCCCATCTCTGGACACTGTCAATTTTTCGTCAAATATGTCGCTGCTGATTAGGTTGTTATCAGTCTCCCAAGGTAGGCCTGTTAAAAATAATTCCAAACTGAAAAATTCTGGTAGTTGATGCTCAGCGAAGGTGTCATCGAATTCAAGCTTTTGCCATTCTTGAGTTTCATCAAGGTACATAAAATAATAGCTGTTGTTGTTATCTTCGACTCTTAAACCCAACTGCCTTTGGTTTAGTACGGCGTAATCTGAGGCCATATTAAATACCACCTGTAAACGTAGAGTTTGTTTTTTGAGTATGTCTCGACCGTTTTCGCCATTATAGCTGAGTACCACTGCACCTGTCGCCAATCCCATAATAAGTAATACCAGCATCACCTCAAGTAGAGTAAAACCAGTACATTTAGAGAATGTTGAGCGGTGAGATTTCATTCTAACGGGTCATCAATCTAATTAGTTCAAATAGTCGTTTAGATTCCAGTTACCAATGTCATCTTCGGTACCTGGCTGCCCATCTGGGCCATTAGAAAAAATGTCAATTTGACCAAGTTCACCTGGACTTAGTAACTGGTATGGATTATTCCAAGGGTCATTTGGTAGACGCGTGATATAGCCGTTTGTTCTGTAATTGCGCGGTATGGGGTCAACTGTAGGCTCACTGACCAAAGCTTCCAAACCTTGTTCTGACGTGGGAAATACATTGTTACTAAGTTTATACTGAGTCAATGCATTTTCTAGGCTTTGAATATCAATGGCAGCTGTCTTTAACTGTGCTTCCTCCTGACTACCTAAAATTTGTGGTGCAATCATACCAGCCATAATGCCGATTATAAGCAATACCACCATAACTTCTATTAGGGTGAATCCCTTAATTCTGCTCTTATTTTTTTTTGTAGAATCATGTCGTTTCATTAGATATTCACCATAGAGTTTAAAGCCATAATAGGTTGTAGGATCGCTAGTACAATAAATAGTACAACAGTTGCCATAGTCACGATTAAAATTGGTTCGAATACTTTTAGTGATACGCCTACTAAAGACTCAAATTGTCTGTCTTGATTGTCCGCTGCGCGACCCAGCATTTGTTGTAATTCACCACTACGTTCACCTGATGCGATCATATGCATCATCATCGGTGGAAACACTTTTGTTTGTTCAAGTGATGCTCGCAAACTTGAGCCTTCTTTTACAAAACCTGCAGCAGTATTGACCGCTGCTCTTATCTGTAAATTTTCAAGTACTTCACTGGCAATACGCATACTTTCTAACAGTGGTACAGCGCTTGAAGTTAAAATGCTTAATGTGCGAGCAAATCTTGCGGTGTTCATACCCCGTGATAATTTACCAACAAGAGGTAAAACGAGAATCAGTTTATGATAACGTTTTTTCATGACAGGCTTTTGCAACACGCGATTAATTATGACAAACACTATCACTATCAAAATGCCTAGCGCTAATCCATAGGCTTGTAAAAATTCACTGACATCAATCAATATCTGAGTGATTGTAGGAAGATCTTGGCCCATATTCTGAAACTGACCAACAATTTTGGGTACTACAACGGTCAACAGTAATATGATTATAGCGAATGCAAAAAACATCATAATGCTAGGATAAACCATGGCCTGTGTTATTTGACTCTTAGTCTGTTGACGCTTTTCGGTGTAATCAGCTAGGCGATTCAGTACTGTATCAAGGTGACCAGATTTTTCACCTGCGGCTACCATAGCGCGAAACAAATCATCAAATATATGGGGGAATTCGGCCATGGCGTCAGCTAATGTGTGACCTTCAACTACCTTGCTACGTACTGCCATCATCATATTTTTTTGGCGCGATTTTTCGCATTGTTCTGCAACCGCAAACAAGGCCTCTTCGATAGGCAATGAAGCTTCAACCAGCGTTGATAGCTGACGAGTCAGAAGCGATAAATCTGAAACTGAAATGGTATTTTTAAATACATTGAATCCGGCTTGTGACTTACGCTCTTTTTCAGCTACTTGGTCAACTTGCATGGGTATTAGCCCTTTTTCGCGCAATTGTTGACGTATTTGCCTTGGGTTATCGCCCTCTAGAACACCATTTTTGTTTTTGCCACTTTTGTCCATGGCTTGATATGCATAAGCAGCCATTTAATCTTCCTTTGTCACTCGCAACACTTCTTCAAGTGAGGTAATACCTAACGATACTTTGCCACAGCCATCATCACGAATACTTGGTGTGTTTTGTCGAATATACTTTTCAATCGCTTGCTCACCATGGCCAGTATGGATCAGTTCTCGTATGCCCTCGTCGACCACTAATAACTCATGAATACCCGTTCTGCCTCTGTAACCAGTTTGATTACAAGCAGCGCAGCCCTTGGGTGAGTAAGTAGAGTGATTAGATATATTGGCTATTTTTATACCTAACACCACACATTCTTGTTCGCTCGGTATATGTGGGGTTTTACAATCTGGGCATAAAGTACGAACCAATCGTTGGGACAAAACTGCCAACAAACTAGAAGATAATAAGAAAGGTTCGATGCCCATATCTTCCAAGCGGGTGATGGCACCTGCTGCGGTGTTGGTGTGTAAAGTTGACATCACTAAGTGACCAGTCAAACTGGCTTGCACACTGATTTTTGCCGTTTCTAAATCACGAATTTCACCGACCATGACGACATCAGGATCTTGACGTAATATCGCCCTCAGCCCACGTGCAAAAGTCATATCGACCTTAGTATTAACCTGTGTCTGACCGATGCCCTGCAAGTCAAATTCAATCGGATCTTCAACCGTTAAAATATTGCGGTCTTTTGAATTAATTTCACTTAGGCCCGCATACAAGGTTGTCGATTTACCTGAACCTGTTGGGCCTGTGACTAAGATAATACCGTGAGGTTTATGCACTAATGTAGAAAAGAAACCACGATTGGTTTTGGTCATGCCTAAGTCTTGCAAATTTAGGCGTACGTTATTTTTATCAAGTAAACGTAATACTACACGTTCGCCATGGCTGGAAGGCATGGTAGATACCCTCACGTCAACTGCTCTACCTGCAATACGCAAGGTAATACGGCCATCCTGAGGCACACGTTTTTCGGCGATGTCCATTTTAGACATCACTTTGATGCGGGATACCAACATCGAGGCCATTTTACGGTTTGGACGTAAAATTTCACGTAACACCCCGTCTACTCTAAAACGCACTAAAAGCTGGGTTTCGAAGGTTTCGATATGAATATCTGACGCGCCTTCCTTGATAGCTTCCCCCAACATGGCGTTGATGAGCTTGATAATGGGTGCGTCATCTTCGCTTTCTAATAAGTCTTCGGTGTTGGGTAAATCTTCTGCGAGACTAAATAAATCACTTTCATTGCCTATGTCTTCCATTAACTGCTTAGCTGCGGATGAATCACGTTGGAAAGCATTGGTTAAGAGGGACTCAAACTTATCAAATTCAATTTCTTTAAGTCTAAATTCAGCACCTAAAAAACGTCTAACTTCAGCAAACACATGAAATTTAGTATCTTGTGTATGATACAAAATAGCCGGTTTTTCGCCTGTATCCAGTAATACTTGATGACGTTTAGCGAAGCTAAAAGCCAATTGTTTGTGCTCGGGCTCGTCAACAGGCATATCTAGATCAGTGCCTGACTCTATCAATGCTTGTTCTTCAGCATCCACAGCGCTTAGGTGGGCAGCTGGCATGACTAGTCGCTATCCTTATCTTGGTCTTTTTTCATAATATAGTCTTCAAATGACGGTGGTAAGCTAAGTTTGTCATCCCACTTTGGTAAAGTCGGCCCTTCAATATTTGGCATCAATGGAATGCCATCGGCTTGGCGTTTCAATTGTTGTGCTCGAATATATTGATACTTCTTATGACTAATTTCATTCATGGTTACGCCATCACGTATAATGGTGGGGCGAATAAACACCATTAAATTACGCTTGCTTACACTAGTCGATGTTGACTTAAATAAGTTTCCCAGAATCGGGATATCTCCTAATATAGGAACCTTAGAGACACTTTCTTGTACCGCATCATCGATTAATCCACCCAATACTATCGTGCCGCCATCGTCTACGATGACAGAGGTTTTAATTTCACGTTTATTAATAATAACATCAACTGACGTTGCACCGCTTACGCTTGACACTTCTTGCTCAATCAGCAGTTGCACCGCGTCACCCTCATTAATTTGTGGGGTCACCTTTAACTTTATGCCTACTTCTTGACGGTCGACGGACTGAAAAGGATTAGAGTTACTTGAACCTGTTGTTGAACCAGTAATAATGGGCACTTCTTGACCCACTATAAAAAAGGCTTCCTCATTATCCATAGTAGTAAGGTGAGGAGTAGCGAGAAGATTCGAATTAGTATCAGTACTGACTGCCTGAAGTACAGCGCCCCAGCCATCTTTTACGCCACCAAGTAAAAGGCCATTAACGCCACCAAGCAAAGAAGCTAAGCTAGACAAATCACCGAGTTGAGATTTTTCAGTAGGTACGACGACCGTATCACCATTAGAAGTAGTAGTAATGGAATCTACAAGTACTTTGTCTTGTGCTTGATTAACACCAACGGCGAGCGAACCTATGCCTACTACACCATTATTAAATTGTGTACCACCACCTCTTTCATTGGCCCATTGCACGCCTAATGTGGTGCCATCACCTTCAAATACTTCTACAATAATAGCTTCTACTAACACTTGCGCGCGGCGCACATCTAGCTGACGTATTACTTCTTCGAGCGAGCGCATCATATCTGGTTCAGCCGTTATGACTAATGCGTTTGAATCTTGGTGAGAGTCAATGCTGACTTCACGGCTAGAAGATTGACGACTTTTCGTTGCCCCTTTTTCTTCTGCTTGGATACTGGCACTGACACCTTGTAATACTTTCACCAGATCTTCTGATTTTGCGTAATTTAAAAATATGACTCGGGTATTACCACTGGTCTCTAATTCAGAGTCCATTCGCTCAACTAAATTAATCAAACGTTTACGAGCCTTTACGTCACCACTGACAATAATGCTATTCGTTCTATCATCGGCCACAACTCTCGGATCCGATTTGCCTCCTGAGTTCGACTTGCCTTGAGATTTATTGACACTATCAATAATACGTACTAGCTCGGTGGCAGAAGCATATTTTAATTTAATAATTTCAACTTCTTCGTCGCCTGCTTTGTCGACACGTTCAATTATCTCAACTAACCGATTAACCACGGCAGCACGACCTGTAAGCATCATTACGTTGGATGCATCGTGGCTGACTACATTACCACCACCGGCTGTATCGTTAAGTTGGCGTAATAGTGGGGCAAGCTCTCGCACAGGTACATTATATACTGGCATAACTCTAGTGATCATCTCATCACCATCAAAAGGACTACCTTCGACCACTGGTATATTCGAAGACTTGGCATCTTTGGATCGTATTACCTTAACTACACCACTGGACATTGTGACTGCCGAATAGCCATAAACTTGCAGCACGTTTAAAAAAAACTGGTAATACTGCTCTTCGCTTAATAAATCATAACTACGTACAGTTATTTTACCTCGAACATTAGGATCAACTATGATGGTCTTCTTAAGATTTTTACCCACTACATTGATGAATTCACTGATTTCAGTGTTTTTAAAATTCGGAGAGTAGTCCGCTGCAGCCACTAGGCTTGAGACAGCAAAAAAAGCACTACCAATAGTTAGGAATAATCCTTGTAATACATTGGAGCGATTGCGTATAAACATCATATTTCTGGTTCCTCTTCCCCTTGGGGCAGATCAAGGTAAATAGTAATAAGCTCATCTTCGCGTTGTACAGACATTTGCAAAGATTGCAGTTCTTTGAGCATATTCATAGCTTCTAAGGCTTGCTGCATATCGGTTAAATCTAAGCCATTTATATCAGTGATTACATCACCAGACTTTAGCCCCGCCGCTTTGAATAAAGTGGGCTTTTTACCAGGGCTAACGCGATATCCCACTAATTCACCATTAGGTCGATGGGGAGATACGGCAATATAATCGATGAAACTGGCTGGTTGGTCTTGTAATTCCCTACTAGCTTGAATTGCATCGCTAGATAGTGTTTGTCGAAGATCTAGGTCTTGGTTACTAGACTGTATGCTCATTTCCGGTGTTTGACTCAATTCGCTAGTGTTTTTATTGTAATCGACACCATCTAACATTAATGTCTCATTAGAAGAGCCATTTTTAATGATGACTCTGTCGGCATAAACCTCTTTTAGTGAGACGCTAGTGCCTTCAATTTTTTCACCAATTCCGTAAGTTTGTTGTTGGTTTCGGTTCTCAATTATTGCAGCTCCTTGATCTTTGACAGAACTGGCAACGACACCTGTTAAAGTCAAATTTAATCGTGTAACAGGTGCATCTGTCGCTTTTGTCTCTTCCATCGGAGCAGCATCAAAATCACCAAATAAATTGAGCCGCTTTATATCAGCAAGATTTAATCTGCTATTAGAATCTTCTGGTGAAACTGATTGGCTAATAGAAATATTTTCTAAACTACTACTAGGATCAGGTTGAGGCCACAAACGCCAGGTGAGTTCTGCAGCGTAAGAAAGCAGAAAAAAAGCCAACATTACTACTACCAACAAATTAATTTTTTGTTGGTTTTTGACTAGTTGGAGCCATAAATGATTAGCGGTATGATTAACGACGGTCATTGTCTCTCGATAAGGGTTTCAAAGCTTAGCACGTTAATGATAACTAGTCGGGGCTTCTGGGACAACATTAATCCACCTTAGTTACAAAAAAATACAATTTTTCTTACTAAGAAAATTATAAACAAAATTACAAACAAAGAGTTAGGCTTATGCAAAAAAATCCTGTTGAAAGTAAAAGTGTACGCTTAGATAAGTGGCTTTGGGCGGCTCGTTTTTATAAAACCCGTTCCATAGCTAGAGATGCTGTGCAATCTGGTAAAGTACAATATAACGAGCAACGCAGTAAAGCTGGAAAAATAGTAGAATTGGGGGCTAATATAAAAGTACCTCAAGGTTTTGACCTAAAAGAAGTGGTGGTGTTGCAAGTAAAAGAACAGCGTCTAGGTGCTCCACTTGCGCAATTAATGTACGAGGAAACTCTAGCTAGCGAAACGCTTCGCGCAAGTAATGCAGAAGCACGAAGATTAAGCGCTTTTCACAGCCCAAAACCTGACGGTCGTCCAGATAAAAAACAACGCCGTCAAATTATTCAATTTAAACATCAGTAATACTCAAGGTAACAAGGTAGACAACATGGTATTTGACCAACTTCATCGATATTTATTTAACCAAGGCAACGTAAGGGGTGAAATGGTACGTTTGGAAAAAAGTTTCCAGGCCATTTTAGACTCCTATCCTTATCCACCTGTTATCCAACAGCTTCTGGGTGAGCTGATGGCTGCTGCCAGTTTGTTGACTGCGACATTAAAGTTTGAAGGTGATATCGCTATTCAAATTCAAGGCGAAGGGCCGCTCAGTTATGCCGTTATCAATGGTACTCACAATCAGCAGTTAAGAGGTGTCGCAAGATGGGATGAGGAGCTTGAATTTTTGCCCAATACATTTAGCGAGTTGGTCAAAAAAGGAGTACTGGTGATCACCATATCTCCTAAAAAAGGTGAACGTTACCAGGGTATGGTAGCGCTAGATAAACCCACCTTAGCGGGTTGCATTGAAGGATATTTTCAACAATCAGAACAGCTAGCAACAAAAGTAATATTACGGACCCAACTGATAGATAAACAAGCTAAAGCTTGCGGCATGCTTTTACAAGTATTGCCTACTAGTAGTCAAGCTACAGATAAAGCTGACACAGCTTTCGAACATTTGAGTGCTTTGACGGATACCATTAAAGATGAAGAGTTATTCGAGCTAGCGGCTGAAGATATTTTGCATCGTCTATATCATCAAGAAGAACTTGAATTATACCCTGCAACCAACGTTGTATTTAAGTGTGGCTGTAGCAAAGACCGCAGCGCTAAGGCTCTGACTGCAGTGAGTAAGGTGGAGTTACTTGATATAGTTGCTAAAGATGGTGCTATAAAAATGAATTGCCAATACTGTCACTCTGAATTTAGCTTTGATGCAATTGATGTAGAAAGTATTCATGCTGGAACGTTTAATATTTCAGCGGGACGAGCATAAATAAATGTTTAACAATCGATGATAAAATTTAATTTGGGTTTAGACCAGTACCTGCATAATTAAGGAAAGTTGGGTGTCTATTGAAAAAATCGTGTATTTGATAATTTCACAAGCTGCATTTTAAATTTTATTATGACAATTGCGAAGGAATATTGTATTTAATGTTATTGGGCTGAGTGTCTATTTAAAACACACAAAGCCTAAATCCTCATTCTTAATTTGTCATACTATTTCTGTCAGTTATCGTAGATTGGCCATCGTATCAGTCTCTTAATAAATGGGTAACTTAAGTTCGACTAACCTATTACCTGATAACCAATAAACACAGAAGCAACTAACCCTCCTTGTGGATGATTTTTCAACGTCACTTCCCCCGAGTGCATTTCAACTATACGTCTAATAATGGCTAAACCGAGCCCTGAACCGAGGCTTCCACGTGCTTTGTCGCCTTGGGTGAAAGGTTCAAAAAGGCCAGGTATCTGTTCTTCTGGGATACCAGAGCCAAAGTCGCGAATAGAAAAACATAACTGCTTTTCCTTTTTATAATGTCTAGAAGTGATTTCAATATTGTTACTGCCATAACGAAAGGCGTTTTCGATTAAGTTGTCTAACACTCTTTTTAAGGCCACTCGCCTAATTAATGTTTTTGGTAATGAGCCAAGATCTAAAATAATTTCATGGTTTTCTTCTATATTCCTGATTTGTGCGGCGTCTCTGATAAGATCGTTTAAATTACTTGCTTGCATACACTCTTGTTGATCTTGGCGCACATAATCAATAAATTGATCAATGATTTCGTTCATATCTTCAATATCGTGAACTATGCCTTCTTTCACCCAGTCTTGTGATTTAGGTAACATTTCTGAAGCTAATCTGATGCGAGTTAGAGGTGTGCGTAGGTCGTGAGATATGCCAGCAGTCAGCAACGCTCTGTCATCTTCGAGTTGTTTAATACCCTTGGACATTTGATTAAAGGCATGAGTTACTGCTATTAATTCGCTGGAACCTTCTTCTTTTAGGGGCTTAGGCACTTGCCCGCGGCCTACTAATAAGGCCGCATCTTGTAGGGCTTTTAAGGGGCGATTTAAGCGTCGTACAAAAATTAAACTACCGCCAACACTTAGAATACCAATCATTAGCAAGTAAACTAAATGCGGTGAACCATCGCCTTGCCCCAATCCAACCATGGGAATAGTGATCCAAATATTAGGATTTTGTGGCGGGTTTATCCAATACAGGTAAGGTTCGCCATGAGTTATCCTGACTTGTGCTTCACCACCCAAGCTATCTGACATTTGCTTTGACCAAGATTGATATGGGATGGATTGCTCTAAACCATTGTTAATGGCTTCTGACTGATTATATATATGCATACCAGCGGCTTGGTAAAAGCGTGGATCTAATTTAGGCGTTTGACTGTCGATATCCTCAACAAAAGCTAACTTAATTTGTGTTGCAAGCAAATTATTAATTTGCTGCACATTAGGGCTAACAAAGTAAAAGGTTACTGAAACCAAAGATACAATTTGGTTAATAAACAGTAAGATACCAATCAATAAGACCGTCTGACCAAAAGAACTTTTGGGTAGAAATCTCACTTAAGTAAATGTACGGGTGTAAGTACGAGTGAAGGTACGGGTAAGATTGTGGATGTAATCATGTAAGTTAATCACGGAGGTTAAGCCGTATTTTCACCGTCTGGTACAAACACATAACCCAAACCCCAAACGGTTTGAATGTAACGTGGATTTGCAGGGTCTTCTTCTAGCATTCGGCGTAGGCGTGATACCTGCACATCAATACTACGTTCCAGCGCACTATAATCACGACCTCGTGCTAGGTTCATTAGTTTATCACGAGACAGAGGTTCTCTAGGATGAGTAACCAAGGATTTAAGCACTGCAAATTCACCACTGGTGAGAGTCATCGGCTGGCCTTCAGTACTCATTTCTCTAGTACCTAGATTAAGTGAGTACTTACCAAACTCAATAATTTGTTCTTCAAGAGACGGTGCGCCTGGTGGTTCAGTTGTTTTACGACGAAGCACTGCCTTTATTCTAGCGAGTAACTCACGGGGATTAAACGGTTTAGGTAGGTAGTCGTCAGCGCCCATTTCTAGGCCAATAATACGGTCTACTTCATCACCTTTAGCGGTCAACATTACGATGGGAATTCCGTTTTCTTTTTGACGTAAACGTCGACAAATAGACAAACCGTCTTCACCAGGTAACATCAGATCTAGTACCATAAGATGAAAGTTTTCACGCTCTAACAATCTGTCCATTTGTTCAGAATTAGCTGCGGCTCTGACTTGAAAACCCTGTTCAACTAAGTAACGTTCTAGAAGACTGCGTAGACGCATGTCATCATCGACGACCAAAATTTTTGTTGTTTCTTGTCCCATAACCTAATCCAAATAAGTTGCATGCCAGACTACACTATAAGTGAAAGCCAGCTAATTCAAAAGGTTGCGTTGATTAGTAACACATTTGGATTGTTACAAAGTTTGTCATAGGCAACCAGTCTTAAGGTGTGATAGAAAATGAACTTAAAAGAATTTTTTACCAGTTAAAGCAATATACATGGCGAAAACACCCACCAAGGAATATAGCACCTCAAAAAAGCTTATTTTGCCGGCTGTTTGATTGATAAGCATTGAAACAATCATAGCGGCTAAAATTAATGATGGAACAGCAACAATACCAATTAAAATACGGATTTTAATGGGGAGTTTTTGTTCAGTATTGATTGGCTTCAGCATTATTTATCACTTACCCAATCCATCTGAAAGCCGGCGCGGCGTTTTTTATCCAATAACTCTTCTAAAAGTGGCATCAGTATAAGCTCCATAGCTAGGCCCATCTTTCCACCAGGCACTACAATAGTATTAATTCGTGACATAAACGCGCCGTCAATCATCTTGAGTAGGTAGGGGTAATCAACACTCTTCATTTCGCGGCGAAAACGCACCACTACGAAACTTTCGTCTTGACTGGGTATTTCGCGGGCACTGAAGGGATTAGACGTATCGACTGTGGGTACCCTTTGAAAGTTAACATGAGTCCGTGAAAACTGTGGAGTAATGAATTTAAAATAATCATCGAGGCTACGCACTATGCTACTCATAACCGCTTCGCGAGAATGCCCACGGTCTGTAGTGTCACGAACAATTTTTTGGATCCACTCCAAGTTAACTATGGGTACCATGCCAACTAATAAGTCAACGTGTTTGGCTACGTCGACATCATCGTTGGTGACACCACCATGTAATCCTTCATAAAAAAGTACGTCGGTGTTTTCAGGTAAATCTTGCCAAGGAGTGAAAGTACCGGGCATTTGGTTAAAAGGTACCGCTTCATCAAAAGTGTGAAGATATTGGCGGTGTTTACCCATGCCGGTTTCAGCATATTCAGTAAATAAAGACTCGAGCATCTCAAAGTCGTTGGCTTTGGGCCCAAAATAACTGATGTGCCTGCCCTGCTCTTGTGCCTTACGGATCGCAACTTCCATTTCAGGTCGCGTAAACCGGTGGAAGCTATCTCCAGCCACCACCGCTGCATTGACTGACAAATTACGAAATATGTGTCGAATAGCATTGGTAGTCATAGTTGTGCCTGCACCAGACGAACCAGTGATAGCGATTATGGGGTGTTTAACTGACATTCAACGCACTTTGCTGCTTAATAAAGGTTATTTATAAGCAAGCTTGGCACAGTGGTCAAGCGTTAGTTCCTTTTGATTAAGATAGTTAGCCTAAAAAAACACCTTGAATTTGGTGTTAAGTTGTCATTTGGCAGTAATTAGCGGCGCAACTTGCTATCATTTTCAACGAGCTCAAGGCTTGTCAAGGCCCTACATCTCTCAACAGTTTTGTTTACGAGGAGCACTCTTAGATTTTTCAGATTGTGTGGTAAAAGTTACCTTGAACTTAGGCTGTGCAAAAATAAGATAAATTGTTATGCCTTAGTCAAACTTGTCGCTAATCCTATTTTAAGTCTTGACCAGTAAGGTCTTGCAAACAATACCTTGTATAATGTGCGATGCTAAGACTACGAGCTGTTGTGCAAAGTGTGTTTTCACAATAATATTCAACTCGTTCATTATCATCACGAAATAAATGCGCTTATGGTTTGGTCTTTGTTTGTTACAACTAATATCTGAGTCGTATTGAGTCTTATGTTAACTAATTATTACATCGTTTATTAAAAATTAAGGTACAACAACGCTATGAATTTTAAACGCGGAATACTTCTAGCCATCGTTATAGGTTTGATAGGCGCTTTTTTTGTTTTTGATTTAGGTCAATATCTGACTCTCGAAAGTCTTAAATCAAATCAACAACAGTTAGCCGATTCTATTCAACAGAATTGGTTTCAAGCATTTATAGGCTACTTTCTATTGTATGTAGTAGTCACAGCTCTTAGTTTGCCTGGTGCTGCAATTCTTACCCTAGGTGCTGGCGCATTATTTGGGCTAGGTTGGGGATTGTTGTTGGCCTCGTTTGCATCGACTATCGGGGCTACTTTCGCTTTTTTAGTTTCTAGGTTTTTGTTGCGAGATTGGGTTAAGAAAACGTTTTCTAATAAAATTAAAGCGATTGATGAAGGTATTGCAAAAGACGGTGCGTTTTACTTACTCAGTTTGAGAATGGTGCCTTTGTTTCCATTTTTTGTAATCAATTTAGTCATGGGCGTCACAGGTATTCGAACCCTCACCTATTATTGGGTAAGCCAAGTAGGCATGTTGATAGGCACAGTTGTCTACGTGAATGCGGGTCTTCAGCTTGTAGAGATTAATACCCTTGCAGATATCGTTTCTGCTGATCTGATCTTATCTTTTGTTTTGTTAGGGTTATTTCCTCTTATTGCTAAATTCATTATCAATATGCTTAAACAACGCATAGTTTATAAAGGCTGGCAGAAACCTAAGACATTTGACCGCAACATAGTGGTAATTGGAGCTGGAGCGGCGGGATTAGTGACAGCTTATATAGCTGCCGCAGTCAAAGCATCAGTAACCTTAGTAGAAAAACACAAAATGGGTGGCGATTGTTTAAACACAGGTTGTGTGCCTTCAAAAAGTTTATTACACGCCAGCAAGCTGGCAAATATACATAAGAACTCACAAAAAACAGGTGTAAGTTACGCAGCGCCTCAAATTGATTTTAAAGCGGTCATGAGCCAAGTTCATAGTGTGATTAAAACTATCGAACCACATGATTCAATCGAACGTTATGAGTCTTTAGGTGTAAATGTAGTCACAGGTAGCGCAACTATCGTGTCTCCCTGGCAGGTCGATATTCAAACCGCAGACGGCATTCAATCGTTAACGACTAAAAACATTGTAATAGCTACCGGGGCTAGTGCATTTGTGCCACCTATTCCTGGTTTACAAGATGTTGATTACCTGACTGCAGATACGTTGTGGGATTTAACTGAACAACCAAAACGTTTGGTTGTGTTAGGTGGGGGTCCTATTGGCAGTGAGTTGTCTCAAGCGTTCGGTCGATTAGGTACTCAGGTCACACAAGTTGAAATGTTATCCCAGCTATTAGCAAAAGAAGATCCAGATGCAGCGCAGCACTTATACGAACAACTCATTAAAGACGGAGTCGATGTGCGTTTAAACACCAAAGCTATTGCGATTGAAAAGATAGCTGAAGACAAGTTTATTGTGCTTGAAAAAGATGGTGAGCAAGAAAAACTGCCCTTCGATGAAATACTCATTGCTGTGGGACGACAAGCTAACTTAACTGGGTTTGGTTTAGAAAAGTTAGGTATCGAAACTAATCGCACTGTTGTGACCAATGAATTATTACAAACTAAGTATCCCAATATTTTGGCTGCAGGTGATGTGGCGGGGCCTTACCAATTTACCCATACAGCAGCACATCAGGCTTGGTTCGCGGCGGTAAATGCACTGTTTAGACCCTTTAAAACATTCAAAGTGGATTACCGTGTTATACCTTGGGCCACATTTACTGAACCAGAAATAGCTACGGTAGGCTTAAATGAAACCGCTGCGCAGGAGCAAAACTTAGCATATGAAGTGACACGTTATGATATCGGTGGTTTAGACCGAGCTTTAGCAGACGATCATGCTCGTGGTTTTGTAAAAGTACTGACTGTGCCCGGTAAAGATAAAATAATGGGTGCCACAATAGTAGGTGCTCATGCAGGTGAGTTATTAGCTGAATTTGTTTTAGCCATGAAATACAATTTAGGCATGAATAAATTGCTCGGTACTATTCATATTTACCCAACTATGGCAGAAGCAAATAAAAATGCAGCAGGAGTCTGGAAACAAGCCCATGCACCTAAAAAGTTGTTGGCATTTGTTGAGCGTTTTCATACCTGGCGCCGCTCATAATGGATAACCAAGATGTTAATTCAAAAATCCTTTCTTGTTTATTGGCAGCGGGTTTGATGCTGAGCTCAACTTCCGTGGTGGCTTTTGACCATCAGCACCAAATGTTTAATCAAGTGTTAAATGATGTAGTGCGATTGTCGCCTAATAAGAGGCAAACGCGGGTCGATTACGGACTGCTGAATAAACAGCCTGAACAGTTAAACCGATATTTGGCTGCGTTATCATCAGTCAAACAAAGCGAATACAAGTTATGGACAGACGATGAGCAACTTAGTTTTTTGATCAATGCATACAATGCCTTTACTTTGCAGCTAATTAACCAGAATTATGGAAAGTTTCAAAACGGCAAGGTTGAGTCGATTAAAGATTTAGGCGGTTTTTTTTCTAGCCCATGGAAACAGTCGTTTTTTACTCTGCTCGAGGAGAAACACAGTTTAGATGATATTGAACACGATATGATCCGTGTATGGTTTAAACGCCCCCGCATACATGCTGCTTTGGTATGTGCTGCAGTGAGTTGCCCACCGCTGAGAGACCAAGCTTTTGTTGCAGACCAATTAAGTCAACAGCTTGATGATCAAATGCGTCAGTTTTTATCCGACGATCAGCGCAACACCATCAACTTAAGTGATAACCGTGTAAATCTCTCTTCTATTTTCAAATGGTATGGTGAAGATTTTGAGACGGGACAACAAGGTTTTACTAGTCTTAAAGACCTTGTTAAGTTGTATCAGGCTGATATGGCCGACTCTCCTCAACAACTGACGTGGTTACAAAAGCAAGACTTTAATATTCGCTATTTAGACTATGATTGGCGGTTAAATGATATCTCTACTTTCTAAATATTTGGACAGCGTAGTTGTATTATGTTGTTTATCTCTATTTGCGGCTCCGGCCAATGCTGATGTGGTAGTGAAGTCTGTCGCCACTGTTGAAAAAAATAATCCACAGTGGCAACAAACCTTAGAAGTAGCAAAAGGTCAGTCGGTATATCTCTACGCTTGGGGCGGTTCAAAGGCGGTGAATGAATATTTACGTTGGGCAACAAGAGAAATTGCTCAGCAATATCAAATAAAATTAATTCACGTGAAGGTGACTGATCCTTCTGAACCCGTCTCACGACTCAAAGCTGAAAATGGCCGTACTAGTGCGATTGATTTGATGTGGATTAACGGTGAGAATTTTGCATATTTGAAGCAGCAAGGCTTTTTGCTCGGTAATTTATGGTTAACCATTCCTAACACTGCCTCTTTAGCGGTTGATCGCTTACCTATCACTGTCGATTTTGGTGAGCCTATGGATGGTTTTGAAGTGCCTTGGGGTATTGGACAGTTTAACCTGATTGCTGAAGATGGGGTGTTTCAACAGCCACAAGTCAACGCAAATTCATTGTTAACTATTGCAAAAAATAATCTACAAACCATCACTTACCCTAGGCCGCCTGAATTCCATGGCACCACTTTTTTAAAACAGTTGTTAGTTGACTTAACCAATGCGGACTCGCGTTTATATTTGTCGGTCACAGCGCCAGCTCAAGAGCAGTTATTACCCGTTTTATGGCAATACTTAGATCAACTGCACCCATATCTGTGGCAACAAGGAAAAGCATTTCCGAGTTCGGCTGCTGAACAACTATTGTTGTATCAACAAAGCGCCCTTTCGATGGCCGTGAGTTTTAACCCTAATCAATGGTTAAAAGAAAAGAGTACCCAGCAAATATCTGAGACGAGCGAAAGACGCTATTTTACTGATGGTGCGATCACCAATAGCCATAATCTTGCTATCCCAAAATCGGCACCTAGCCCAGAGGCAGCTAAAGTGGTGATTAACTTTATGTTGAGTGAAAAAGCACAGAAAGAAAAATTCACAGGGGTATGGGGTGACCCTTCCGTGATTAATTCTTTGTTCGATGAAAAAGCGATCATGCCTGCTCATCCCGAACTTCACAGTTCATGGCATGTTCTTATTGAGGACGCATGGCAGCAACGATACGGCGGGTAATGGGATGATGCCGACAGCGCGAATACGGAGAATAGCGCTCGCTAGTGGATGGTTGCTGGTGTGTTTGATTTCATTACTGCCAATATTAGGTATTGTTATTGGTTTGTGGCCACATGAGCAAATTACATTTTCTGATTTGGAGTCTTTCTTAGGGTACCAAGGTTTGTCTACTTCGGTATTTATGACTTTATTCAGCGCAATATTTAGTACTTTAATATCCTTGTATATTGCGTTTATGGTTTATAGCCAATACCACCTAAGTCGACGTTTACAGTCTATTGAAAAATACCTTGCGCCACTTTTATCCCTACCGCATCTTGCTATCGCTTTAGGATTAGTATTTTTATTTAGCGACGGTAGCGTATTTTTTGTGGATTCAGAGTTGCCCCGCAAAGGTTTACCCACCTTGATCATTGCCATAGTCATAAAAGAAGTCCCCTTCTTCCTATTGATTTTCAGTGCGATTGGTCGCCAATTACCCATCAAATATTGGTTATTGCAGGGTAACGCTTTGGGTTACCAATATTATCGTTGCTGGTGGTTTTTAGTGTTCCCTGCATTACTCAAACAATCTCGTTTGGCGTTGTTAGCTGCGACGGCCTATACCCTATCGGTGGTAGATGTCAGTTTGTTAGTGGGACCTAATATCCCTGAGCTGTTCGCGGTAACGGTGTATCGTTGGCAAACCAGTTTTGCGGTTGGCGATCAGGCGTTAGCCTTTTGGGCTAACGCTTTACTAATGATACTTTTAGTTGTGTCGGTATTCATTTTATATGCTCATGAAAAGCTTGCCCATATCGCTTTAAAGGCGATGGCAATACATGGTAGCCGTTTTCATATTGGTATCATTAATCCTGTATTTAAAGCTTGGTTACCTATGACGGGCGTACTGACCGCTTTGATGGTAGTGATATTCGTTTTGTGGTCGTTTGGCTTTAACTTACATCGTGATAGTTTTGCCATAACACAGTCAAGTCTTCGGTTATGGCAAGACGAATGGCTGTTTTTTGCCTTACCGTTACAAAATTCATTACTGATTGGATTATTTGCGGGCGTATTTGGTGTTGCGATAGCTTTATTGGCATTAGAATTACAACGCCAAAAGGGTAAATATTGGCCTGACTATTATTGGTTGCTAGCCATCATTTTACCTCAGCTAAGTATGGTATTGGGTTGGCAGATACTGCATATTTGGTCCCAAGGAGGTTACCACAGTGGTTGGATTGTTTTATCGCACCTACCCTTTACGTTTGCCTATGCATATTTGGTTTTAAAAGGCCCGTTTCAGAGTGTTGAACCACGCTATGGATTGTTGGCCACAAGTTTTGGTTATTCATCATGGCAGAGCTGGTGGTATGTAAGATTTAGGTTGTTACTACCCGTCATTTTCATCGCCTTTGCGATAGCATTTTCGGTTAGTATTGCTCAATACATTCCTACCTTGATGATAGGAGCAGGGCGAGTAACGACTATTACGACTGAAGCCGTCGCTATTGCTTCTGGTAGTCAGCAAGACCTGATTGCTTTATATGTGTTACTACAATCTTTTTTGCCTTTTATGGCGTTTTTTTTGGCGGCGTTATTAACCCGTAGATTTCGAGGAAGTATGGGAGGCAGTAATATGGAAAGGGACAAAATAGGAGTGGACAGTGTTAGACATTATTAATTGCCAAATCGAGTCTAAAAAGTGGTGCATCACCTTGCCAGATATATATGTGGATAAAGGTGAATTACAGATGATCACTGGTCCCAGCGGTATTGGAAAATCGACCTTACTTCACTGGCTGTTAGGTAATATTCCTGTACATGTGAATATTAGCGGACAAATTATGCTATCGGGTATTAATATCACAGATTTGGCAATTGAAAAAAGACGTGTGGGTCTATTGATGCAGGACGTGTACCTCTTTCCTCACTTAAACGTGCAAGACAATATCTGTTTTGCATTACCTAAGAGTTCATCGTTTTTTTCAAATAAACAGCGGCGTTTAGAAGCACTCAATATGCTCGAACAAATCGACTTAGCACATCTTGCCGCTCGTTATCCACAGAATCTCAGTGGTGGTGAACGTTCGCGAGTGGGGTTGATAAGAGCCTTGGCTAATCAACCCCAAGTGATGCTGCTTGACGAACCTTTTGCCGCACTTGATCCCAGTACTCGTGAACAAATGGGGGATTGGGCATTTCAACAGTTGGCCGACCAGAATATTCCCATTGTAATGGTGTCTCATGATGTAGAGGACATTCCTTCATCAGCCAAGCAGTTATGTTTGGCTGATTATTATCGTGAAAAGAAATAGGAATCATCGATGATTGACCCCTTATTAAACAAAATACTCAGGCTCCCATTAGCACTAGCAGCCAAACCTTTGATTCGTTTTGGCATCATGGCAGATCAAGTAACAATTTTTGGCTTTATTTTAGGGATAATGGCTGTGCCCGCCATTATGAATCAACAATTTACCTTAGCTTTAATACTGATACTGCTCAACAGGCTGTGTGATGGTTTAGATGGGGCGGTTGCTCGGCAAACGCATACTAGTGATGCAGGCGGTTTTTTAGATATTAGTTTGGATTTTATATTTTACTCGGCAATTGTTTTTGCTTTTATCGTTAGCCACCCCGAACAAAACGCAATAGCAGGCAGCCTATTAATGTTGTCGTTCACTGCAACGGGGAGTTGCTTCTTAGCCTTTGCAATCATGGCCAGCAAACATAATATCGACAATCCGCATTACCCCAATAAAAGCATGCATTACATGGGAGGTTTGGCCGAAGGTTTCGAAACCATAGTGGTGTTGTGTTTATTTTGTCTATTCCCAGAGCACTTTGTACCTATCGCATTAGTCTATACTGCGGCTTGTTGCATAACTGTTGGAGTGAGAATTGTGACTGGTTATCGAACACTTAACGGACTTAACTAAATAGGATTTTTATGAAAAAATTATGGGTGTTATTGCTAATTATTGTGGTAAGTCATGCTAAAGCAGATGTTGAAATTGTGCCTTTGGATATGGAGTTAGGCTATTGGGAAATAACAGCTCAGATAAATATTGAGGATATCCTAGACAGTATCCCTTTGGAACAAAGAGCAGCTGCGGGTGCAATGATGTCAAGTAAAATCAAGATACCCGTTATTAAGCAATGTATTACCCAAGACACACTTGATGATCCGGCAGCGCAAATGAAGGCGTCATTCAAATCTGTAGGTGCAGATTGTGAGCTGCAAGTGATTAAAAGTACCCTCCAAGTGTTTAATGGTGTAATGACTTGTGCAAGTGGCTCCACAAAAGTAACTATTAGCACAAAATCGATTAACTCAAAGCGCCATGAAAGCCTAATAAATACCGATATGGGTGGTATGAGTCAACATAATATTAAAACTATTGGTGAGTGGAAATCTGCGACCTGCCCTAATGGGATCTAATAAAAATAAAAAATTTAAACCCTCGCGGTGTTTAACCACTTAATTCAACTGATTAGCTGTGTTTTCGTCGAAAAGGCATCAACAACAAAGTTTTTAGACTGGTATTGGTTTGTGGACTTGAATACTCATTCAGTCCCAATTTGATGCCATCGTCACCAGTTTTTGCTTCTTCTGTGTAACTACCAAATAGCCTGTCCCAAATAGATAGATTAAAACCAAAATTACTGTCTGTTTCATACACCACTTGGCTGTGATGAATACGGTGCATGGCTTGAGTCACGATTAACGTTCTTAATAATTTGTCGACTTTAACAGGGAGTTTGATATTGCTATGATTGAAAATAGACGTAGCATTAAGGAATACTTCAAAAATCAAAATAGCCAATACAGGGGCACCTATTATCAGTATGGCAACAATTTTCACCAGTAAACTCAGGGCTATTTCTAAAGGATGAAAACGTAATCCTGTTGATGCGTCGAGGTGAGGATCTGCATGGTGAACTCTATGTACACGCCAAAACATCGGAATACGATGAAAAACTCGATGTTGCCAGTAAATTAAACAATCAAATATTAATACTGTGATAAGTACGCTTAGCCAAAGACTAGTTGAAACATGATTCCACAAACCAATGTGATTATTTTGAGCGAATATAGCTATAGCTGCCAAGCCTGAGGGTATCATCAGTCTCGCCGCTACTGTACCGAGTAAAACCATAGAAAAGTTGCTCAACCAGCGTTCAGCTCTGCTCACAGGCGATAGACGATTTGGCCTCAGGTTCTCCCATAGCATCATACCAGCGAGTACGGTAATGAAAACTCCTAACCTAATCCATGTATCATTCATCATAGTGAGTGATGGTAGCCCTTTAAGTGAATCAATTAGAAATATGTAATTAAATTCTATATTATAATCATGCTAATAAATTTTAGGACACTTATTTAAAGGACATGTTTTTATGAAAATTCTTACGTTAATTGCAGGTATTTTGGCCTTATTACTGCTGCTCGTTTCTGGCCCTTTGTACCAAGCTGAAATACTTGGCTTGATGAATGCGTTTTTAGCGATGCGCATCGCACTAATAGTGGGGGCCGTGGCTATTATTCTGGCGCTTATTCAAGTCATTTTTATGCGCAAAACTATCTCTTGGCCTGTCACTGGAATTGCGGTTTTATGTGCTGCTGTGGCGATCTTTATGCCCTTAAGTATGATGAATAAAGCTAAGTCAGTGCCTCCCATTCACGATATCACCACAGACTTAGTTAACCCACCAAAATTTGTTGCTATTTTACCGCTGCGAGCTGATGCGCCTAATCCTGCTGAATATCAAGGGGAAGAAGTGGCCAGTCAACAGCGTGAAGCCTACCCTGAACTCCAAACCCAAAAATATCAGCAAACTGCAGAACAGGTATTCGATGCAGCTTTAGCGGCAGTGAGAAGCATGGGACTAGAAGTGGTCAGTTCTGACAAAACCCTCGGTTTGATTGAAGCTTATGACACGACGACTTTTTTTGGTTTTGTTGATGATGTGGTTATCCGCATTCAAAGCGATGGCCAGATGACCATGCTCGATGCGCGCAGTAAATCCCGCGTTGGCATGAGTGATATAGGAAAAAATGCGGAACGTCTCAATGCTTTAATCGCTGATGTAGCGAAAAACATTAACTAATCTGGTTGATTAAGTATAGTCAAACGCTGCGTATTAATTTTATTTGATGCGCAGCTATTTTTTTAATCCAATAAAACTTCATTTTCAGATGATAGTAAAAGTCACTTATATTCTGGTCCCGTCAAGAATGACAAATACTTCCCAGCCATAGTCCAGCCATAGTCCAAGCATCTCCGTATGCGAAAAGTGCCTATTCTCACGATACTAGTGAAAAGTCGGCAGTACCCTCCAGAAAAGTGGCGGTAGGCTCATTATGGAATAGCAAGACTGGCTATTATTCAAAGCTCCAGCAAATCTGAATGCTGCGGATTAACACCTGAAATCACTGCAGCTTTGTTCTGAGCCAGAATGTGGCAAAGAATACCCCACGCTGATTGAGTGAGTCTCAGATATACCAATATCGATGGGTATGAAAGCTGTCGTCGTCATATGTAGCGGTTAATATTCCCTGATTATTGATAAAATGGACTATATTATTACACCATCAATCAGTGTGTGGTTGTCTGTTAAAATGAGTTCTGGCTTTGATTTACCTATCATCGAATGAGTGCAACCATGAGATCTAACTGGCAAATACACTAACGCTTGGGCGCTGTTACTTTGCCTTTTTTCTCCATTTTTCTAATTGTCCGTAGCACCAGAACCTGTGATCCAGTTTGATTCCGTTGAGCTGAAACCTATTGTGCTGTTAGGAAGAATGACGAAGTTGCTTAGCTAAAAACAAAAAAAAGCGCCGAAGCGCATTTTACTTAAACCATTTAATAGTAGGTTTTAGTCAACTATTTTGCTCACGGGCAATTGCACGATAAGCGATATCATCACGATAAAACATACCGTTACAGCTAATGGTTTTCGCCAGTTTGTAAGCATTCTGTTGAGCCTCGGTGACAGTATTGCCTAAAGCTGTAGCACACAGAACTCGACCGCCGTTTGTTGTTTCATTGCCATCAACATTTTTGGTACCAGCATGGAAAATTTTACTGTTGGTATCGCCAAGGGCTAAACCTTCAATCACATCACCTTTATTGTAATTGCCAGGGTAACCCCCTGCAGCAAGCACTACACCGACAGCTGCTCTGGGATCAAACTCAGCTTGAATTTGGTCTAGTTTGCCGTCTAAGGCTGCTTCAACCAATTCAATGATGTCAGACTGCAAACGCATCATGATAGGTTGGGTTTCTGGGTCGCCAAAACGGCAATTGTATTCAATCACTTTAGGTGTACCGTCTGCCATGATCATCAACCCAGCATATAAAAATCCTACGTAGGTATTGCCTTCATTAGCCATACCTTTCACAGTGGGATAAATCACTTCACGCATAACACGCTGATGGATATCTGCTGTCACAACGGGTGCCGGTGAGTAAGCACCCATACCACCAGTGTTAGGACCGGTATCACCATTACCAACACGTTTATGATCTTGGCTGGTGGCAAAGGGTAAAACATTTTTGCCATCGACCATCACAATAAAACTCGCTTCCTCACCATCGAGGAATTCTTCGATGACTACGCGGCTTCCTGCTTCACCGAAAGCGTTACCCGCCAACATGTCACGAATAGCATCTTCTGCTTCGGTTAATGTCATGGCGACAATGACACCTTTACCAGCGGCTAGTCCGTCGGCTTTGATTACGATAGGCGCGCCTTTTTGTTGCACATAGGTAAGAGCAGGTTCAATTTCAGTAAAGTTTTGATAGTCAGCAGTAGGAATATTATGACGTTCTAAAAAGTCTTTGGTAAAGGCTTTTGAACCCTCTAGCTGAGCTGCAGCTTGAGAAGGACCAAAGATTTTTAGCCCTTCAGCCTGAAATGCATCCACCACACCAAATACTAGTGGCACTTCTGGGCCCACTATAGTTAAGTCTATTTGGCTTCGCTGTGCAAAGGCCACCAAAGCAGGAACATCTTCTGCATCTACATCAATATTCGTCACCTTATCTTCAAGTGCTGTTCCAGCATTCCCCGGTGCTACAAACACGTGGGATACTTTTGTCGATTGCGCTGCTTTCCAAGCTAACGCATGTTCGCGACCACCGCCGCCAATAATCAATACATTCATAGGGTCTGTTATTCTTTCGTGATTTATTTAGGGCTTAACAAATTATGGCTTAATAAACTTAAGTGTCATACGAGAACTCTCACCGATAGTGAGATATTTTGCTTGGTCTTTTTCGCCCAAACGAAGTCCAGGAGGCAAGGTCCATACACCTTTCTCATGATCAGTGGTATCCAGTGGGTTAAGGTTGACATCGCTGTGTGCAAGTAATGTAAACCCTGCTTTTTCAGCAGCAGCAATTACAAAGGACTGCTTCATATAGCCTGAGCTTTTTTGTGCTTCATCAGTCAAGTCTTCTGGCAGTTTATGTTCAACTACACCCAACACCCCCCCTTTTTTAAGGGCATGAAAAAAGCTTGAAAATGCGCTATCAATACCTTCTTGTCCAGTTTGCATATACCAATTATGTACGTTACGAAAAGTGAGTACCCTATCCAGAGAATTGGCAGGAGCAAAATCCATGGCTTTGGTAGGGTGAAATGCAGTCACCTTAGTTTTTTTGTAGTTTTCATCTTGACTAATCTTTTGCATAAACCCATCAAGAGACTTTTTGTAGTAAGCGTTACCCCCTTCTTCTATATAAAAATGGGCGGCGTAAAACTCACCCTTATCGCTTAAAAAAGGTGCAAGAATGTTGCTGTACCAACCGCCACCAGGAGAAATTTCTGCTACAGCCATATTGGGTTGAACATCAAAGAAACGAAGTGTTTGTTGAGGATGGCGATATTCATCTCTTGACCGTTCTTTAATCGAGCGGTTTTCATGGTTAACCGCATCACTAAGTGCGTCAGCAAATACTCCAGGTGAACTGAGTAAAGATAAGGCAATAGCAACTTTCAAGGTTCGTTTAAACATAATATTCTCGCATTTAGGTAAGGTGGCTTTAAATAGATTGTAGCGGTATTGCGCGCCAGAGGTAACAAAAACCGGAGTCAATATTTTGAGCTATGACTCCGGATTATGACTCACAATATTAGTGCTTAAAGTGACGCATATTTGTGAAGACCATGGCAATACCATGTTCGTCTGCGGCGTCTATGACTTCTTGGTCGCGCATTGAGCCACCGGGTTGGATAATGGCGCTAATACCGGCAGCAGCGGCGGCGTCAATACCATCACGGAACGGAAAGAACGCATCAGACGCCATTACCGAGCCTGCAACTTGTAAACCTTCATCAGCTGCTTTGATGCCAGCCACTTTGGCAGAATAGACACGACTCATTTGACCCGCACCAACACCGATCGTCATGCTGTCGTTACAATACACAATAGCGTTTGATTTAACGTATTTGGCTACCTTCCAAGTAAACATCAAATCTTTTAACTGTTTTTCAGTCGGTTTAACTTTAGTCACCACTTGAAGTTCGTCTTCTTCGACCATACCAAAATCACGATCTTGGACTAATAAACCGCCATTAACCCGTTTGAAGTCATGGCCTTCCGTCAACTGGCCTTGCCAATCGCCGCACGCTAGTAAACGTATGTTTTTCTTGGCAGACACCACTTCTATCGCAGCATCACTAACAGATGGTGCAATAATTACCTCAACAAACTGGCGGTCAATAATAGCTTGTGCTGTGGCTGCATCTAATTCACGGTTGAAGGCAATGATGCCGCCAAAAGCCGAGGTGGGATCAGTTTTATAGGCTCTTTCATATGCGCTTAAAATATCGTCGCCTAGAGCTACACCACAAGGGTTAGCGTGTTTAACAATCACGCAAGCGGGACCATCAAACTCTTTGACGCACTCTAATGCTGCATCAGTGTCAGCAATATTGTTAAAAGATAATTCTTTACCTTGCAACTGGGTCGCAGTAGCAACCGATGCTTCTTGAATATCATTCTCAACATAAAACGCGGCACTCTGATGACTGTTTTCGCCATAACGCAAATCTTGTTTTTTAGTGAATTGCATATTAAAAGTACGTGGAAATTCGCTGTGATGGTGACCACAGTCTGTTTCACATTCACTTGACTCAATCATGGCACCGAAGTAGTTGGCAATCATGCCATCGTATTCAGCCGTATGTTCAAATGCGGCTATAGCTAAGTCAAAACGTGTAGCTTTGGTGACTGCATTGCTGTTAGCTTGCATCTCTGTTGTAACGCGCATGTAGTCTTTGGCGTTGACTACAATAGTCACATCGTTATGATTTTTAGCTGCGGCACGAACCATAGTGGGACCACCGATATCAATATTTTCAATCGCATCTTCTAAGCTGCAACCTTCATTGGCAACAGTAACTGCGAATGGGTACAAGTTTACTACCACTAAATCGATAGGCAGAATATTGTTATCAGCCATGACTTTTTCGTCTTGTCCACGGCGAGCAAGAATGCCGCCATGGATTTTTGGGTGTAAGGTTTTAACTCGACCGTCCATAATTTCAGGATGGCCGGTGTAATCTGATGCTTCAATAACACTAAGGCCATTGTCCCTAAGTAATTTTGCGGTGCCACCGGTAGACAATAGTTCTACGTTCTGGCTAGCCAAAAATTGGGCAAACTCAAGTAGGCCGGATTTATCAGATACGCTTAATAGTGCGCGACGAATAGGTGTTGCTGGTGAGTCTTGTTGCATGTTGTTTCCATGTTTGTTCCACTTTTAAGTGGCTAAGATTTTGGCAATTTAATTGGTATGATTTTTAGTTGACTATTTGGTCATGGTCAATACAAACAAAAAGAGCACCATTAAGGTGCTCTTTATTCTAAGTGAAAACTTTAATTCATACCGTATTGTTTTAGTTTCTTACGCAAGGTACCACGGTTGATACCTAGCATGGTCGACGCTTTAGTTTGGTTGCCACGTGTGAAAGTCATTATTTCTTCCAACATTGGCGCTTCCACTTCGGCCATGACTAGTTCGTATAGGTTTTCGATGTTGGTGTTATCAAGTTGTTTTAAATACTTGTTTACCGCTTGTTTAACAGAATCGCGAAGAGGCTTTTGAGCCTGAGTTTGCGAAGGAGTCGTTACCGTAGTGGTAAATGGAGAAGTTACATTTTGTTCGAACATATACAATCTTGCTCTTTTAAGTTAGTCATATTAAGCAGCAGGTGAAACTAGCTCAGACACAAATGAATGTCCTGATTCGCCTGCCAATTTATTAAAGTACACAGTTAACGCATCAAGTTGCTGCCCTGCATCGTCACTGGCGTAAAACTGTGCACGGAACAGCTTTTGCTGGTCGTGTTCAGCCAAATACCAACCCACATGCTTGCGGGCAATCCTGCAACCTTTCAAACCACCGTAAAACTGATGGACATTGGCGACGTGTTCAAGCAAAACACTGCTCACTTCATCAATGCTTGGTGCAGCCAGTACTTGGCCAGTTTGCAGATAGTGCAAGATTTCGCGGAAAATCCAAGGGTGTCCCTGGGCCCCACGACCGATCATCAGCGCATCTGCACCGGTGTATTCCAAAACGTGCTTGGCTTTTTGCGCACTTGTAATATCACCGTTGGCAACAACAGGTATCGACACGGCTTGTTTAATAGCCTTAATGGTGTCGTATTCTGCATCGCCTTTGTACATACAGGCTTTGGTGCGACCATGCACCGCCAATGATTGAATGCCGTTGTCCTGAGCAATTTTGGCTATTAATAGCCCATTGCGATTTTCAACATCCCAACCTGTGCGTATTTTTAAGGTAACAGGCACATCGACTGCTTTAACTACCGCCTGAATGATCTTCTCAACCAGTGGTGGGTCTTGCAACAATGCAGATCCCGCTAACTTTTTATTCACTTTTTTAGCCGGACAACCCATATTGATGTCAACAATTTGCGCACCATTAGTTACATTAAATTGTGCCGCTTGTGCCATTAATTCAGGATCCGATCCTGCAATTTGCACTGAACGCACACCCACTTCACCCTCATGATCCATCCGTTGTTTGGATTTATCCGAATCCCAAACCCTAGGGTTAGAAGAGAGCATCTCTGACACCACCAAACCTGCCCCAAGACGTTTACATAACTGTCTGAATGGCCTGTCTGTTACTCCCGCCATAGGAGCCAGTATCAGATTGTTTTCTAATGCATATGGACCAATCTGCATAATATAGAATGATTATCCTTCATATTTAATTGTGCAAAAATCGACCGTGCTCTAAAAAGGGGCGCAAGTTTAAGGGTTTTTTGTTGTATTGGAAAGGCTAGTAAACAAACAATTTTGTACTTTTTTTAATCAAATCATATTGACATTAAAAAAAGTAGGCTATTTAAACTGGTTTACCAGTAATTAAGATAAAATTGTTGCCAAAAAGTAAATGAACAAAAGTAAATGAACAAGGTTTAACGTTTTATGTTGCCAAGTAAAATATCTTTAAACATGACCCAATCACCTAACAAACTATAAACAGGATATTTAAAAGTTGCGGGTTTATTGTGTTCAAAAAAGAAATGCCCTACCCAAGCAAAGCCATAACCTAAAACTGGTACATACCATAACAGCACCCACTTCTCAGTTATAAGGGTATAAACTAGCAGAGCCAAGATCAGTGTAGAACCAATAAAATGTAGACGTCGACATATCAGGTTTTGATGTTCAGATAGGTAATAAGGATAAAACTGAGTAAAACTGGTAAATTGTTGTGGATCTTGTTGGGTCATGGCGGTTAACTTCTGACTTGATATAAGAGATTGAATTTAGCATAGCGAATGAGCAGGAAATGTCTACCACACAACAGTTTATATTTACGCCTAAATCAATAATTAGCTTGATTTTCAATGATTTGACCCCACTGTCACTGTAAGCAAAAGTATATGGACTCTATTATGAATAACGTAATTAATATTACCCCTGAAAATTTCCAGCAAGTCATATTACAAGACTCACAAACACAAGTAGTGATGGTAGAGTTTTGGGCCGAAGGTTATGAACCAAGCCAGCAATTGGCTCCAGTTTTAGTCAATGTAGCAGCAAAATTCAGTGGGAACTTGATCCATGCCCGTGTTGATTGCCAGCAACAACAAGAAATAGCAGGCCAATTTGGTGTGCAAAATCTACCAACAGTGATTTTGGTAAAGGAAGGCCAGCCTATAGACGGCTTTGCAGGGGTGCAAACCGAAGCAGAGATTATCGCCACCTTTGAAAAACACTTGCCCAAGCCAGAAGATGCTTTATATGAACAAGCGGTCGAGTTAGTCAACGTAGGTGATTATCAGCAAGCTTACACTGTGCTCAAACAAGCTCATGACATGAATCCCGAACGCGCAGATATCAAGTTGTTACTGGCTGATTGTCAAGTAGAGTTAGGTCAAATAAAACAAGCTAAAATATTATTAGAAACCATCGGCTTAGTCGATCAAGACGCGTTGTACAAAAGTATTTTGGGTAAAATTGAATTAGCTGAACAAGCGGCTGACTCACCTGAAATCAAAGCCTTACAAAAACAAATGTTACAAAACCCAGATGACCTAGAGATTAAAGTTAAACTTGCTGTGCAATTGCATCAAGCTAATCAAATAGAAGAAGCTTTGGAACTGATCTTGTCGGTTTTATATAAAGAGCTTAATTTTGGTGATGCCAAGAAGCTGACTTTAGATATGATTAATGCTCTGCCTGATGGCGATCCTTTGAAGTCGAAGTATCGACGTAAGGTTTATGGGTTGTTGTATTAGCTGAGTTAAGCGCCTCGTTTAGAGCTAGCGCGCGGCAAGCTACCATCTAAGAATATAAACCGGCATTCGCCGGTTTTTTGTTATTTCGAAATGCATTTACATTGTTACTTTGCTGTTCATAGCCAGTAAATACAAATTATCACTCCTTATTTGAATCAAAGTTTCTTTAAATCAAACCGTAATAACGACAAGAGTGAATGATTAAATAAATGAGTAAAAAACGAAGATATGTTTTTCAAACTTATAAACTAGATGAGTGAATAAAACGCACTGATTGGATAATTTGCTTTCATTCTTTATGTAAATCGTTTGCTGTACATCTGAAAGCTTGTTGTGGGATGAATCCCACAACAAAATACATTACTCTTAGTAAAACCATAAAGAGAACAGCCCCTATGAAACATAAGTTGCTTGCATTTGTTGCCATCGTTACCGTTATCGGCATATATCTTTGGCAAAAACCTGCACCCCAACCTGTGGTGCGTATCGCCTCTTTTGACGCAATTCGAGATACACTAGCTGGCCCAATTGTAGGTTTTTCCGATGAGGATGACACTTTAGGGTGGCTCGGTATTCCGTTTGCAGCACCTCCATTGGCTGAACTACGCTGGGCAGCGCCACGTCTTCCCAAACCTTGGCAAGAAAACCGTCAAGCCATTGCTTTCGAAAATGCTTGCGTGCAACTCTGGGGACCTTTGATAGACACTACTGGAAATGAGGGTGAGGTAGTTGGAAAGGAGGATTGTCTGTATTTAAATGTATGGGCACCGCGAGACAACAGTGATATTGATTCTGCAGGTCTTCCTGTGATGTTCTGGATCCATGGTGGGGGTAACTCTATTGGAACGGCGAACACCTATCCTGGACATCGCCTTGCTGGTGGCGAAAATGTGGTGATTGTTACCATCAACTATCGTCTGGGGCTATTGGGCTGGATGAGTCATCCCGCTCTTCGCGCTGAAGGCCGCAGTGCCAGTGACGCGTCGGGTAATTATGGAAATCTCGACATGATTGCCGCACTAGAATGGGTACAGAAAAACATTGCGAATTTTGGTGGCGATCCACACAACGTAACTATTTTTGGTGAGTCCGCGGGCGGGCTTAACGTGTATTCGCTGATGGCTTCTCCTCCAGCCAAGGGACTTTTCCACCGGGCCATTGCTCAGAGCGGTTCAACAAGCACCACACCATTGTGGCGAGCCGAAAATTTTGCTGATGACGTGCAGCCTGGCGAAAGCCTCAGCTCACGGGAATGGCTGTCAATGCAATTGCAGCACGCGGGTAAAGCAAAAAGCCACAAGGCTGCAAAGGTCGCCCAACTTGCTATGTCTGATGCAGAAATTCTGACATTCATGCAGTCCCGAAGTCCACAGCAAATACTCAAGGGGATCAGCGGCGGTGCGGGTATGTACCGTGCCCCGCAAAATCTGCGTGACGGCACAGTCCTGCCCAAGGAATCTTTACTGACTCTCTTTCAGTCACCGGAACGATACAACGATGTACCGCTAATGACAGGAACCAACCGCGATGAGGCCAAATTATTTATGGCTCAAGATCCTAAGTTTGTTGAACGCCGTTTTGGTTTTCTTCCGCACATCAAGAATATGGACACATACAATAGTACCTCGGCCTACATCTCTGACACTTGGAAAGCAAGAGCAGTGGATGAGGTGGCTGCTGTCATCTCCGCCAATTCAGAACATGAAGTTTACGCTTATCGATGGGACTGGGATGAGGGTGCGAAAAACTGGCTAGTCGATTATTCAACACTTATTGGCGCAGGCCATGGCATGGAAGTCGCCTTTGTGTTTGATGACTTCGAAGGTGGTATCTTGGTTCCCGGTTTCTATAATGAAGAGAACATTCCAGGACGCGATAAACTAGCCATAGAAATGCGTAGCTATTGGTCTCAATTTGCCGCTACGGGCGACCCCGAAAACGGTCGTAATGGCGACCTGTTAAAGTGGGAGGCGTGGAACAACATTGGCCCCAACCTGATGATCCTCGACTCTCCCAGTAGTGGCGGTTCTAAAATGAGTCGAGAACCTATGACTATCGCGATGCTCAAACAACGTTTGGCTAAAGATCCGCAGATTACCGACACAAAGACACGCTGTAGGATACATGCTGAGCTGTTTCTAAAAATTAATTCAGGAGATGATTATTGGAATGAGCAGGAATATCTGGATCTTGGTTGTGTAAATTATGACCCTTGGACAATAATCCAGCCTGTAAGTGGATCGACAAATTAATCACTATTAAAATGGATGTCTTTGTAAAATTCTTTTTAAAAAAAGACCATTATGTTTAGGTTGTGGATAATGTGAGCGTTTTTTAAACAAAAGAGGTGAAATTATGAACATTTCAGAATTAATTATATTTTTAGATATTGGTGCATTATAGAGTTAGTTGACCGGCATATTTATGAAAGTTCGCGTTATGAAAGTTCGCGGTTTTGGTCTGCTTGGTGATTTAGTTATTAGCGCAATAGGTGCGGTATTAGGTGGTTTTGTATTACGTTTTTAAGTACATCTGCACAGGGGTTATCAGCTCATTCGTGACAGCAACACAGGGTGCTGCCTTATTACTGATTATCATCAGGATTATTAAAAAAGCGTAATAACCTAACAAGCAAAATAAACATTGACACCTAACCGTTGGATTCAACTAACCACTGTTTAGTTGAATCCAAGTCTGTCATTAAGTTGTTATTTGTATCTATCAATGAAACAGTCGTTGTAATATTTTTTTCGAGTGGGTCAGTATTTATGTAACCGGTGGCGATCGGTTATATATTTTTATCTGCTTAATTTAACTTCAGTAGCATTGGAGTCTTGTGATATCAAAATTACCCCGATGGGTAGAATATGGTTCGTTTGTATTGGCTTTGGTTGCAGGCCTGGTTAATTCCATTGGCTTATTAGGTTTTAAACATCAATCAATTTCACATCTATCGGGTACCGCAACCCTTCTTGGAGCCGGTATTGTAAATTCCACATTTATCGATGTTTTGCATTTATTTTTCATCATGTTTAGTTTCTTGATTGGTGCCGTTATATCAGGATTTTTTTTGCGTAGTGGTGCATTAAAATTAAGCCATAATTACAGTGGCCTTCTTTCTTTGGAGGCGCTGTTACTTTTAACTTCTATTTATTTCTTATCGAATGATTCCTTGAATGGGCATTATTTAGCCTCTGCTGCATGCGGGCTTCAGAATGCATTAGCCACTACTTTTAGCGGTGCCGTTATTCGAACCACACATGTAACAGGCATATTTACTGATTTTGGCATTATGCTAGGGGCAAAATCACGTGGCGAGGAGTTTGACAAAAGAAAGGCATTATTATTTTTGCTGATCATCATCGGCTTTATTTTAGGCGGCACTTTTGGTGCATATTTCTTTAGTGTTCTTGAATTTAATGCGCTACTTATTCCCGCAGGTATCTGTTTATTGTTGGCTTTGAGTTATTCACTTTATAAGGCTAAAGTCATAAACTAAAAAAAATCCAATCGACTCATTACTAAAGCTCTTTATCCCATAGCTAAAAAGATACTTTTCAAGTGACCAATGACTTATGGCGATTAGTGTTATGAAAGCTATGAGGGATAACTTAATCAGTTGTGACAGAAGTATGGAGTTTCGTGTTTTTAAAGTGAACTAAGATATAGGTTTAATAAATGAAAAAAAGCGTTATGGTATTTTTCTTGGTTAGTCTGTTGGTAGCAATTAGCATTAAAAGCATTACAGTTTAGTCTATAAATTAAATGATATTTATATAAAAGGATGTTGGAAATGACTGAAATCAGCGCTGCAGTTAACGAAAGTACCCCTCAATCAAAATCAAAATTCACTAATATTCGGGCTTTACTTATTTTAGTGGCCATTATAGTTGGACTAAGTATCTATGTTGCTGTCGAGACTGCTAAGTTGAATAGCGCAGTACAGTCCACACAAACTAATGACAAAAAGGTATATGCAGGACATTGGATGGAAGGTCCTGCAATCGCTATTCTATTGATTTTTATGCCCCTGACTGCTGTTTCTTATTTACACTTTAGGTTACCTAAAAAGAAAGATGAGTTTGCAGCATTAAAAACGTTGTTATGCACTGACAAAATTGACGCTCATTCACTACTAATATCTGGTGACGAACAAGGCGATGACTACTTGTTACCTATATTTTTTGTGAGTTTTTTTAGTTTTTTAGGGTTTTACATACTGTTCGCGAATAATGCGTTAGTGTTGTTCAATGGTGCGGATTGGATAGCTGCAGTAAAAACATCGAGCGGTATTAACACTACTGACGATATCAATAATTTAGATTTTTCAAACACGGAGGGATATCGTCGAGGAGTAGTGAGTATAGGCATGGCTTTTTTAGGTGCCTATATTTGGTCATTGCAATACGTATTCCGTAGGATGATGACCTTAGATCTACCACCCGGTGCATATTACAGTATTGGTGGTCGAATGGTGTATAGCGCCTTCGTTGCACTGGTACTTCAGCACTTCCTATACAGTTTTAGCTCAGCAGAAAGTTCAGAATATAACGAGATGTTAAATAGACAAATAATGACAGTATCATTTTTTGTCGGTATTTTTCCAGACCGTGCATTGGCATGGATGAAAGATGGTTTAGGGCGAATATTTGCTGAGAAATCAGACGCTGCGGCTTCTTTACCCTTAGAGATGTTAGAAGGTATCAGCGGTTTTCATAAAGCTAGATTAGGGGATCTTGGTATAGACAATGTGCAAAACCTTGCTCAAAGCAGCCTCATGGAATTAATTTTAAAAACTCCATTTGAGCCTAGAGTAATTATTGACTGGATGGCTCAAGCTAGACTATGTCTTGAATTTAAAGATAAAACTAAATATATCCGAGGGGCAGGAGTAAGAACTATATTCGACCTGCAAGAAATAGCTGAAGATGAAACTTTGCTAAAGCAGCTTGCAATAAATGCAGAGCTTGAGGAAAGTTATATTAGAACAGTGTGCAAGGCGAATGAAGATGAAGATTCCATCAAAAATTTACGTGATGCCTACAACAAATTGAATGTCATATAAAAATAATTAGTTGGGCCAAGTTAATGTTAATTTATTTGGCAACATATAGAAATTTGACCGAACACCACAATAGATTATATTTCGTTTAAAAAACAAATCAAAAAATTGATGTTATGGCTCCATCAAGTCGATGAGCGTTTTTCAAGCCAAAGTATTAAACAGTATTGAACATGGTTGAAAATAGATGGAAAAAAACTAATATTTTACCTTATATATTTTCTACTAAAAGTGAAATATCAGTGAGATAACAACATGGCAATAACGGAGTCACTATATTTATGTTGTTAATTCAGATACAGAAAATATAGGTTTGGCTAGGTAAAAAGTTACCTACCGCTGACATCGCCTTCATAAAAAACATTGTTCAATTAAATTTTTGTCAATGAATATCCATTGAGTCAAGCTCAACGACTTAGATTAATGACAGCATAATCAAACAACACAAGTATTCGTAACAGGTTTTATTAATCTCTAGTCATCGGGCTTCATTGGGATATTTGGCAAAGGTGATGTTTTATTAGGTAACGTTAGTTATTTGGGTGCAATAGTAGACCAGCGTTCGTGTTATTAAATATGACTTGATTTTGAGTCTCATTCCGAGTGCTGCGCTGAATTTCTCACTCTGTTTTGTGTTGCGTAATCGACGAATCAGGCAAATATAACTAATCGATTAATATATAATTAAATTAATATATAGTTAGATAAGTTGTTGTTCTATCCTGACCGGGAATAGGTGTAGCAACGAGTCCTAATAATGTCGAGTAATCATAAAATGACATATAAATTTAAGGTTTAAGTATTGAAAAAAAGTATTATTATTCTGTTTTTGGTTGGTTTACTAACCGCGTGCGCTAATTCAAATTGGCGTACTGCTAGCCGAGAGCCAGCAGGCATTGCCGCTGACCCTACGATAGATAAAAATGCAGTGATTGAGGTTTATGCAGCCGATGCTTTTAGTTGGCGAGGCTGGTTTGCGGTTCACACATGGATTGCTGTTAAAGCTGAAGATGCAACCGAGTATACAGTTTATGAGGTAGTGGGTTGGCGAGTAGGGCGAGGCTTACCTGCATTACGGGAATATAAAACGGTCACACCTGACCGTTATTGGTACGGAGCGAAACCAGAAAAACTCTTATCAATTCAGGGTGATAAGGCTAGCCAACTTATCCCAAAAATATCTGACGCAATTGCCCGTTATCCATGGGCTAATGAATATACTTTATTTCCTGGCCCCAATAGCAATACTTTTCCTCAATGGGTTGGATTACAAGTACCTGAAATGGAATTAGAGTTACCATTTCGCGCTTTGGGTAGCGGTTATGCAGATTAGCTTGTGTGAATAGTCTGTGTGAATAGTTTGTGTGAATAGTGAATGAAAATGAATGGTATATTTCTTTGCGGCTGCTCATCGATTTATACCTAATAAAAAGAGGCTTATCTCTTTGCGTTGATCCGCTGTCGTATTATCCTAGTTAATTATTTTTATCATAAATGGCTTTTTATATGTACTCTTTTGGCGAAGTAATCCTGATGGCTATAGCCATGGTTTTAGTTGTGGAAGGCATTGGTCCGATGTTATTCGCCAACAAATGGCAAGGTTTTTTGCAACAAGTCTCCCAGCAACCTGTTGCCCAATTACGAACTATGGGGGGCATTTTGGTCACTATTGGTGTGGTTAGCCTGATTTACTTACTTTGATTTTATGCATGTCTTTATCAGTCGTCGTACAATTGATTATAAGCTGCGCGATTTTGCTATTTAGCTAGAGATTGTTTTTTGTTAGAATCCTTTCCTAATTTTACGACTCCTGTCTTATTCATGGCTAAAAATGTTGTTGTACTTGGCACCCAATGGGGTGACGAGGGTAAAGGTAAGGTTGTTGATTTGCTCACAGATCAAGCGACTTATGTAGTGCGTTATCAAGGTGGCCACAACGCGGGTCACACACTTGTTATAGATGGTGAAAAAACTGTATTGCACCTCATTCCTTCTGGAATTTTACGCGAAAACGTGACCTGTGTTATTGGTAATGGTGTTGTGTTGAGCCCCGAAGCGCTGCTCGAAGAAACTGCCATGCTAGAAGCGCGTGGTATACCTGTTAAAGAACGCTTGGTCATTAGCGAAGCTTGCCCGCTTATTTTGCCATATCACGTAGAGTTAGATTTGGCTCGTGAAAAAGCCCGAGGCAACAAAGCGATAGGTACTACTGGTCGTGGTATCGGTCCAGCCTACGAAGATAAGGTGTCTCGCCGTGGTTTGCGCGTAGGTGACTTGTTTAACCCTGAAGATTTTGCGGTTAAATTAAAAGAAGTCATCGAGTATCATAACTTCATGCTAACTAATTACTATAAAGTTGAGCCTGTTAGTTATGAGAAAGTCCTAGCTGATGCGCTGGCAGTAGCTGATATACTAAAAGCCATGGTAGTTGACGTGACAGACGTATTGGATAAAGCCCGTCTGCGAGGTGATGCCATCATGTTTGAAGGTGCACAAGGCACGTTGCTTGACATTGACCACGGTACTTACCCTTATGTGACTTCATCTAATACCACAGTCGGTGGGGTTGCTACGGGGGCAGGTTTTGGCCCACTTAATTTAGATTATGTGTTGGGTATTGTTAAAGCCTACACTACACGTGTTGGCTCAGGTCCTTTCCCAACAGAACTAGACTGCGAAGTAGGTCAGCACCTTGGAGTTAAAGGTCATGAATTTGGCGCTACAACAGGCCGTAAACGTCGCACAGGTTGGTTTGACGCAGTGGCTATGAAACGTGCGGTACAAATTAATTCTATTACAGGCTTTTGTTTAACTAAGCTAGATGTATTAGATGGCTTAGAAAGTTTAAGCATCTGTATAGGTTATAAAGACGCTCAAGGGAATATCCAAGATGTGCCACCTATGGCTGCTGATGGTTATGAGTTGATCACACCTGTATATGAAAGCATGCCTGGTTGGAGTGAAAATTCATATGGTGTGACTGAATATGTGGATTTACCGCAAGCCGCTAAAAATTATATTAAGCGCATTGAAGAACTAACAGGTGTGCCCATTGATATTATTTCAACGGGTCCTGATAGGAAAGAAACGATAATATTAAGACACCCCTTCGAGGTTTAAAACCCCGAGGTGAAGAATCAATTAAGGCCGCAATTTGTGGCCTTTTTTTGAAGTAGATTAATGTTTTATTCTCATTGTTACATTAGATGAAACAAAAATCCGAGGTTTAAACAAATCCACTCATTCCCATATCCACCTCCCGCACATAGATTAGCCACTCATAATACCTATTGGACTATTTTGATTTTTTGGACAGCACACTTTATATATGGGCTCAACTTATGGGCATCTATTGTGGAAACCTGCGTAAACAGCCCATGCAAACTAGACGTGTTGCTTAACAACGCTTAGCAAAACATTTTGTCAAACAAACTCTGCGTATGATTGATCCCCACAGTATTATATGGGATAAGATGTGGATATAAAGTCAATGGTTGTGGGTATCTCATGCAAGCAGTATCTCTATCTAATCAGGTCAACACCGCATCAGTCGCTGGTATTGCGCCTAAAATACGGCAATTAAAAACGTTTTTTACTTCGGGTAAAACCAAAGCACTTGTTTGGCGTATCGAACAGCTCAAACAAATCAGGAAAATGGTACTTGAACAGCAAGATGAAATTTTTGTGGCTATGCGACAAGATCTTGGTCGTTGTAATATGGAGTCTTGGACAGCTGAACTTGGCGGAGTAATAAGCGAGGTGGACCATTCGCTTAAACACTTAAAAAAGTGGGTGAAGCCACGAAAAGTGGCAACACCTATTATTGCCCAACCCGGTAAAAGTTACATATTGCCAGAGCCATTAGGCACAATTTTAATCATTGGTGCCTGGAATTATCCGTTGTTATTGGTGCTGTCACCTTTAATTTCTGCAGTGTCTGCAGGTAATAATGCACTTATTAAACCTTCTGAGTTGTCAGCCAATGTATCTAAGTTATTAGCTAAATTGATCCCTCAATATTTAGATAATGACGCTTTTGCCGTGGTGGAAGGGGCGGTCGATGAAACAACTGAATTACTAAAACATCAATTCGAGCATATTATTTATACCGGTGGTGAAGTGGTTGGTAAAATAGTGATGCGCGCTGCTGCTGAATTTTTAACGCCTGTGACCCTCGAGTTGGGTGGTAAAAGCCCCTGTATTGTTGACAGTTCTACTGACCTTGAAGTGACCGCTGCTAGGATTGTCTGGAGTAAGTGGATGAACGCTGGACAAACCTGTGTGGCACCTGACTATGTGCTGGTAGAGAAGTCGTTCGCCCCACAGCTCATTGATGCCATTAAAAATAAACTCACTGATTTTTATACTGTCGACGCTGCTAATAGCCAAGATTATGGTCGTATTGTGAGTGAGCGCCATTTTTTACGTGTTATTAGTTACTTAGACGGGCAAGACATTGTTCATGGTGGTAAACATGACATTACAAATAAGTATATTGAGCCAACTGTTGTACTCAACCCTGACCATGACAGTCCTTTGATGCAGCAAGAGATTTTTGGACCAATACTACCTATAGTTACAGTAACAAGCATTGACCAATCAATATCTTTTGTGAACCAGCGAGCTAAACCTTTAGCCTTATATATTTTTGGAAAAAATGATGAGCTTGAACAACAAATTTTGACCTCAACTAGTGCAGGTATGGTGTGTATCAATGATGGCTTTATGTTTGCTGCGAATCCTAATTTACCTTTTGGTGGTGTCGGTAATAGTGGAACAGGTGCCTACCATGGGAAAATAGGGTTTGATAATTTTAGCCACTTAAAAACGGTGATGAAACGCAGCTTTTGGTTTGATGTGCCGTTACGATACCCTCCATTTACTTCAAAGAAATTTAAACTTCTCAAAAAACTTATATAGGTAATAAATGATACTTACACCGTTCCACTTGGCTATTCCTGTTAATAATCTGCACCATGCTGAAGTATTCTATGGTGGTTTGTTGGGTTGTGAAAAAGGCCGTTGGTCTGAACAATGGATTGATTGGAATTTTTTTGGACACCAATTAGTGACTCATTTAGTGGCTGTGATGCCGAGTTTACCCAAGCATAATCAAGTGGATAATCAGGCGGTGCCTGTTCCTCATTTTGGTGTGGTGCTAAAATGGGATGATTGGCAAGAATTAGCGAGTAAACTGCGAACAGCAAGTATTGACTTTATGATTGAGCCTTATATACGATTTGAAGGACAAGCTGGAGAGCAAGCAACCATGTTTTTCCTCGACCCGTGTGGCAATGCTTTGGAATTCAAAGCATTTAAAGATATTCATCAATTATTTGCAAATTAATTCAAACAATCTATTAGATATTTTAATATTGATTAATTAAATAGATTGCGCTGTTTCGAAATTTTCATTAGCCATCAAGCGTTACAGCACTTATTCTAACATCTGAACCTCGACTTCAACCTCAACACAAAGGGAACAAATGATGAGTAATATAAACATTGGTATTAACGAGAAAGACAGATTAGTTATTGCTGAAGGCCTAAAGTGCCTGCTAGCCGACTCTTACACATTGTATTTACAAACACATAATTTTCATTGGAACGTCACTGGACCGCAGTTTAGAGAATTACATCTTATGTTTGAAGAGCATTATACCGAATTGGCTGTGGCGGTTGATGATATCGCTGAACGTATTCGCACTTTAGATGTAGCTGCACCAGGCACGTATAAAGAGTTTGCTAAGCTAAGTTCTATACAAGAAGTTGATGGTGTACCAGCAAGTAATGAAATGGTTAAGATCCTCCTATCAGGTCATGAAACAGTAGTTAAAACTTGTCGTAAGGTATTGGTAACAGCACAACAAGCAGATGACGAGTCTTCTGCATCATTAGTGTCAGATAGAATGCGGATACATGAAAAAACTACCTGGATGCTAAGAGCCTTAAGTTAGAGCAGATATTGGAATGAACACTGAGTTTAAATACAAACTCTAGATACACAAAAATACTGAACTGGCCAAAAAGAGTCGTTACTTTTTGGCTTTTTCATTTCTTAGTTTACTGTTTGTTAATCCAACGCAATCTATTGAATCATGAGCTAAATTAGATGCACAGTTACGCCATGACGATCCTTCAGGTTGAGGTGAGCATTATCAATACCGTGTGTTATCCATCGATAATATTTGACGATGACAAAATGTGAAGCTTTAATATTTTTGCTGTTACCGGAGATGATTCCCTATCTAGCCACAACACTACTGATGATGGCAATGTAGACGCAATTTTATTTGCTTCGCGTTTTTTACCCCATGAAAACGAGCAAAGAAAAACTGAAATTGGTATTTTGCCCACCTGCATAGGTAGGGTGTCCTCTACAGTCCTTTTCAAAGACGGTCGAATAGCGGGTTTAAGGCATGTTGTAGATGCACAAGCCATAGAAAATTTAAAGTCGCGTTAGGTGAACTTGTAGACACTCGCGCCTGATGATCTTAGTTACATTGAGGTTGAGTATTCTGGCCGTCTTAATCCATAAACCAGTATTGAATTCAGCTTTGAGCGGTTACTGAGAAGAAATTTTGTAACGGGTGAAGTATGATAACAAACAACAAATGCAGTGACCTACGCAGCTGCTTTGATAGACAATGTTGACACTAATGACTTTAGATTTGTTGCGAGTACAAAAAACCTTTGATGTGTATTTTCAAGAATGAAATGTCTTCGTATACTTCAGCTATGTATCAGATGATTTCGTCGCTAGGGCAGACTTAACCGAAGACTTTTTAGTTACGAGTCATGGCGTCGCCGCAGACTTGAGTCCAGTTTAAGTTCAGCTTCATCTCAATTTTCACCACTGAATTGGTTTGTCAAATTGAAGTTTTTTAGGGCAACGCAAGGGTACAATTTGGTGTCAAATATGACTTAAGTCTGTAGTCCTAAGTTTTAAAGCTACTTATTTAATTACAGCTGACAAATCTTTTTCTAACGTGTCATCGTTTTGGTCCTTTTTGGTTTTCTTAGACTCAATGTAAGCTTGATATCGACCTGGCTTATGGTTTACTGCAATCAGTGTGTTGAGCGTGATGGCACCTAAGACAGATAAAATCACTAAATCGATGCTGAATATAAAAATCGAAGATGTCAAAATGATCGAGTCTACCAATAAGCCGAAGTTGCCCGCTCGAATATTAAACTTGTTTTGTAGATAAAGAGCTAAAATACCTAGACCCCCTAAACTAGATTTGTGTCTGAACATGATCAGCAAACCTACACCAATCAACATACCACCTGCCAATGCGGCAAAAATTGGGTGAATGCTTTCAATTTTAATCACATGTTGCATTTGTTCTGTCATAACCGACACCAAAGATACTGAGATAAACGTATTAATAGTGAAACGCTTACTCAATTGTGTCCAGGCGATGAAGTAAAAGGGAATATTGACCAAAAAAAACAGGAGTCCAAAACTCATATCAAAAAGATGTGTGCCAATAATGGCGACACCAGCAGTGCCCCCAGTCAATAAATTATGCGTACCAAACAACACCACACCAAAAGATACCAATACACCTGCACAGAAAAGTGCAAGTACGTCTTCATAAAATCTGTGCGTTGGAAAATTCACTACTACACCTCTACATATTTAATGGGTTTAAAACTGGTACGATTTGATGAGGAGCGGATCCTACAGATTTATACTTATATTGTTAGGTTAACAGGCGGATCATTTTATTGGTGATCAAAGTGCATAAGTAGCATAAACTTTACGACTTTGGTTGGTTTTGTAAACAGGCTGTAGGTAAGATGTTTCCTATATTTTTAAGAAATTCCTTACCTATCTGAGATTAACTAAGAATGAGTGAGACTAGGCGTCTTTTGTACCCTTTTTAAAGTTGAATTCACGACTGAGTTATTTAATTTTAGTTCGGCGAGTAATATTTTTAAGAGTACGTTTAATTCACACAATTTCCTATGCGGCACGAATTTTGAAGCTAATATTGAAGTAATTTGTAGATGTAGATGTAGATGTAGATGTAGATTTAAGCAGAGATAGGTTTAAATATGGATAACTTTCAAAGTGCTTTTCAGTTAATTCTTTGAACACGTTGAGATAAAAGTTGTAGATTAAATTTGGTATGTTGTTTGGTCGTTGATAAATTCAGTTACATTCTTAGCCGTGACAAAATAGTCACGATAGGCCATGATTAAAGATATATTGAAGGAAATATCAATAATATTAAAGGAATTAAC
>OOFU01000002.1_pt1 | contig 32950 bp, 27 predicted proteins | sample 1670361 | NCBI WGS metagenome assembly OOFU01 (sample SAMEA98145418, study PRJEB22522) | marine metagenome | biome: marine biome; feature: marine water body; material: sea ice | place: Arctic Ocean | collected 14-Sep-2015 | depth 1.3 m
ACCCAACACCTGTAGCATAACCACCCGCTACACCATCTACGGTAGCGTCTTCAGCGTCGGCAGTAACATCAAGCAATCTTGGTAAAGCAGTGGCTGCTAGTAAACCTAAAATCACTACAACAATGACCAGCTCAATCAAAGTAAAACCCGAGGACATCCTGACATTTTTTCTATGCTCTAGCATTTTATACGGCATGCTTATTTTAACTATATTGTTGTTCATTATTTTTACCTGCAATGTTATCTAAAAGTGATTTTTTTAAATCAAACACTTATTGTCTGACCTTTGATACTTGGCCCAGTAATACTTTGTACTCGAAATAGGGCCCAGTGGATAGTCGGTACATGCAAACAGAGTCTACTGCATTATTATTAAGTTTAAGTCGATCATAATACTCAGCAAAAACCTTAAACCCATTGATGTTCATAGGCATATCCAACACCATATGCCAGATGTTGCGACAACCCTCTGATGTTGGCTCGGCCTCTGGCCAGCCTTGTTGGCTCATAGTTATAGGTTTTCTACCTTTTTCCACCAAGGTGTTGCTGTCGCTTAATTTGCGAGCATAAGTTACCAACATAACAATTTGTGGTCGCCCTTCACCTTGCCATTGCCAATGGACATTATTTACACTGGTGGAAAATTGTTCAGCTAAATTTTCTAAGGCTAGACGCCTAATATTGGTAGTATTGTCATTTAAATAGAGAATAAAACCCAACATCAGACAGATAAAAACGACTACGACAGTGATGTTGACAAACAGGTTACGGCTGCGCTCGCTTGTTACTTGATGCTTTTTCACCATGTTAGCCTTTTATAGCTCCCATCATGTCCCACATCGGAGTAAAAATGCCTAAGGCTAAGATGAGTACCATACCTGCCACTACGCTTATTAAAATAGGTTCGATTTTTGATGTCAAACTTTTTAAATCGTAATCCACCTCGCGCTCATAAAAATCTGCGACCTCAGCCAACAGCTCGTCGACTCGCCCTGTTTCATCACCCACATTGATCATCTGTAATACTAAGGGTGTGAACATTTTACTGCTGCTGGCTACTCTTGAAAGACTTTCACCCCTTTCGATATTTCTACGCATATTCAAAATACGATCGGCCATAAAAGCATTGTTGACAGCATCTGCTACTAAATTAAGCGCAGAGGTTAATGGAACTCCAGAAACGAGCATCATCGAGAAACTTCGAGCAAATCTTCCTAATAAAGTACGCTCAAAAATACTGCCTACTACAGGTAATTTTAATTTAGCTCGATCCCATTTGTAACGACCATTCTTAGTACCCAAGTATTTAGATATAGCGATGATTAAAAACATAATACCCACTAACAAATACAGCCATTTAGTAATAAAAAATTCAGACGTACTTAACAATATTCGTGTCATTAGTGGAAGTTCAGCACCAAAAGACTCAAACATACCAGCGAAGATAGGAATAACCACTATATTCATAACAACCAAGGCGATGACGATGGCAATCATCACAAACATAGGGTATCGAGTCGCAGCCTTAATTTGCTTGCGGGTTTCTTGATCACGCTCTAAGTAAAATGATAATTGTAAAAAGGCGACATCCAACTTACCGGTATTTTCACCGACATGCACGATGCTGACAAATAATCGACCAAACACATGGTTATGTTTGTTTAAGGCTGAAGACAAAGTGCGACCACGTTCAAGTTGATTTGCCACATCATCCAATGTGACTGACATTCGTTTTGAACCCGTAGTGTCTGCTAAGCCTCTGACCGCACGTAAAATCGGGATCCCAGACTTGGCCAAAGAATACATCTGTCGAGAAAATATGACTAAATCATCGAGTGTAATATTGGGTGTGAAAAACGATAATTTTGTTGATTCATTCGTTTGTTCTTGGTTATTCTCATTGATTTCTATGGGTGTAAAACTTCTCCCATTTAAAATTTGCGCTGCAGTTGAAACATCTGGTGCATCGAGAATACCTGTCGTAAGCTCACCACTAGATTTTCTAGCTTTGTAGCTAAACTGAGCCACTGTTGCCTCCTGGCGGTAGTGTATTCGGCGTTAGGTCAAAAGAAAAATCAGTAGATTTAGGTTCTTCATCTAAAGTTGTTTGATTGGGGTTTTGCTCTGCTACAGCTTGTGCTAATTCTTGCTCAATAGTTTCTGTGTCATCTGTGGGTATTAATACGTGTTCATCAGCCACCATCTCAATCAATTTGAGCACTTCGTCTACTGTAGTAATCCCCATTTTGGCGTACATAAGCGCTAATTTTGCCAGCGGCACAAACCCTGGGCTTTGATGAGCTGCTTGGGAAAAGGTGACAGTGTCATTTACTTTCAGCGCGTTCATCATGCCTTCTGTCATTTCAAGTAATTCAAATACACCTATTCGACCTTTATAACCGGTCTGGTTGCAGCTTTGGCAACCTTTACCGCGCTTAAAATTAATAGTTTTTAAGCTATCATCCAAGCTATTTAACCACAGTAATTCTTCCGGATTGAGTCGATAATCTTGTCGACAATTGGTGCAAATTTTACGCACTAATCTTTGTGCTATAACAGCACGTAATGAACTGGCCACTAAGTAACCAGGGGCACCCATATCTAACAATCTAACTGCGCTGCTAATTGCGTTATTGGTATGCAGCGTTGATAAGACTAAGTGACCCGTTAAAGCTCCGCGCAAACCAATTTCGGCTGTCTCTTGGTCGCGCATTTCGCCAACCATAATAATGTCAGGATCTTGGCGTAGAGTAGTTCGCAGTATGCTCGAAAAATTTAGGCCAATTTTATTATTAGTTTGCACCTGATTAATTCTTGGCAATCTATATTCAACTGGGTCTTCAACAGTAATAATTTTTGAAGCGGCTTTGTTTAGCTCACTCAATGCACCATATAAAGTGGTAGTTTTTCCAGAACCTGTAGGACCTGTAACTAATATCATGCCATGTGGGCGTTGCAATAAACGTCTAAAGCGCATTAATAGATTATTTGGCATGCCTGTTTGGTCTAGAGTCAATAGACCAGCAGACTGGTCTAACAAACGCATTACAACAGATTCACCTCCTTGAATAGGCATAGTCGACACTCGAACATCGATGGTATGTCCTTTAATGCGCATACTGGTTCTGCCATCTTGTGGTAGGCGTTTTTCAGATATGTCTAGCCCAGACATCAGTTTAAGCCTGAGAACTAAAGCTGAAGCAATATTTTTTTCTTGAAGTACGTTTTCCTGTAAAATTCCATCTACCCGCATTCGAATGCGTAACGAAGCTTCGTCAGGTTCAATATGAATATCAGAGGCTTTGGCCTGCACGGCATCTTCAAATATAGATTGCAGTAATCTGGCTACAGCAGTGTCTTGTTCGTCACCTACACCTGAATTGAAATCAAATTCGGCTTCATCTTGATATTCTTCAGCTAATTCTTGTGCAAATGAAGCTATCTCCCCAGTGCGCCGATACAAATTATCATAAGCTTGTATTAATTGCGTATCACTGACAACCGCCACATCTATGGGTTTGGACAATAATTCAGATAGTGCGTCGACAGCAGCCAAATCGGCTGGGTTGCTCATGCCTACTAATAACCTGCCATCCTTTTCTTCAAGTACTAAAGCCCGGTGCCTACGTGCTTGTACTTCGGGCAACATATTAACAGCTGCTATCGATACATCAAATTTTCCGATGTCGACTAAGGGAACACTTAAGTGTTGCGACAAAAATTTTAGGAGCTGATTATCAGTCACAAAACCCAGCTCTATCAGCATAAAACCAAGTTTGCGGCCCGACTTCTTTTGCGCAGAAAGTGCTTGCAACAGCTGTTCTTCGCTTATAATACCTTCTTGAACAAGAAGATCGCCTAAGCGTAATTTGACTTTAGGTTTCATTGTGCGCCTGCTAATACTGAAATACGTTGTTGAATAAAATCGTTCACAGAATTATCCAATTGACCAAGTGTATTCGCCTTATTATATGCTTGCAAAGCAATAGTGAATTCACCTAACTGATCCCTTATTATTGCTAAACCTAACCACCACTGAGCGTTATCAGGCTCTATGATTGTCAGGGTTTGGTAGTCTGACTTGGCAAGTTCTGTTTGCATAAGTTGCTGCGCTAACGATGCCCGATAAGCCAAATATTCTGTTTTATTGTCTGCACTAGGCTGAAACTCAGCCAATATGTTCAAGGCTTTTAAGGATTCTTTTTGGACTATATATAATCGCGCCAACATCAATCTCAAGTCATTTCGAGCTGGGTGTAACTCGATACCTTGAATGAGTACCTGCTTAGATTGTGCGTAGTTGCCCTGAGAGAAAAGCAATGAGGCTAACTTTTTTCTGAACTTAATATTATTGGGTTCAATGTCCAATACTTTGCTTAATAAAGTTTGCGCTAAATTGAAACGTCCGTTGTTTAAACTATCAGCAATACGTTGTTTCAAAGTATTGATATCATCTTTCTGACTGCTGTCAATCATACTAAAGCTGGGCGGCTGTAATGGCGTTGCCTGGGCGTTGTTCAGCTCGTTGTTTTGTGGTTCTAATTGTTTATAATGAGTTTCTAGACCTTTCGGTGATGCTGGCTCATCTGGTGTCATACCATTTTCATGTGGAAATAATTTTTCGTCAGCTAGAATGGCAACTGTTTTGGTAACGCCAGTTTCAGCCGTACCTAATTCAATATCATTATTAGAATGTTGAGTTGCAGATACTTGAGGCTGAACTAGCTCTAGTAAAGGAACCTTTTTAGCGACAACGGTCATTGCTTTTTTTGACACTAAAGGACGCAAAGGCTGAGTATTGATAGAGGGTGCGGTTTTGGTATTATTGCCTTTATAAAATATCTGACTATTATTTGCTAAGGTAAAAATAATAGCTGCAATTATTAATATTGATAGTACTACCAAAAATAATAACTTTAATTGTTTTTTTTGTGGTGGGTGATAATCAGCGACTATCTTCTGTGTTCGGGACTGACGGGCTTCCAGGTCTTTCAACATTTTATTTACTACACTCATATAGCAAAACCTGACCTGTATAGATAAGCAAAACTAAAAACCATCATGACAACCAAAACACTGACACATGACATGAACAAATTATTTTTAGTTTTGTTCGCAGCTTCAGTATCTTTTATAGCAAGTTTCACATGTGACGGAGTGATTTTTTGCATACCTTCGCCATAGGCTAACATTAAAGACTTGTGGCATAGAACATTGACTATTCGAGGAGTACCTTTACTGGCCTTAAAAAGTAACGAGCAACATTTTTTATTGAACAAATCACCACCTTGGTAATTAGCTACATTCATTCGGTGTTTTACGTATTGATAAACTTGATCTGTGTCCATTAATCTTAGCGTATAAGAAAATGTGACCCGTTGTTTTAATTGTCTTAGCTCGGGCAATGATAATTTGTCATCCAATTCTGGCTGTCCAAACAGCACCACTTGCAACAACTTACGTGATTCGGTTTCAAGATTAGTCATTAAGCGCAGTGCTTCAATACTTTCTACTGGCAATGCTTGTGCTTCATCAATAATAAGTACGACACCTTTGTTTTCTTGGTGGATCTGTATTAGGCGCCGTTGGATCCGTTGAGTAAATTCCTGCTGATCAGTCTGATCTGTTAACGTTACATTTAATTCACTCGCCACAGCTCGCCTAAGTTCAGAAGGAGTAAGGTAGGGATTGGGTATATAAGCAGCGACGAAATAATTCGGTAATTCGTTCAAAAGCTTGCGACAAATGAGTGTTTTGCCAGTTCCCACTTCCCCGGTAACTTTAATAAAACCTTCCCCAGCTTTGAGTGTGGTTAATAACACCTGAATTGCTTCTTTATGACTAGGTAGGCCAAAGAAATAACGCGTGTTAGGTGTCAGTGTGAAAGGTAGTTCTTTAATACCATAGTGGTATAGATACATAATTTAATCCACGTGCAGCCAATCGGCCATTTGATCTCTGCTACGTCTTAACTCCTGTTTCCAAGTGTCTTTACCTACTACAGTTGGTTTAATCAAAATCACTAATTCTTTTTTGACTTCACTTTTTCGCTTGTTTTTAAACAGATTGCCAAAGATAGGAATATCACCAAGCAGAGGCGTCTTCGATTCAGTTTCAGTAATTATTGACTGCATTAATCCACCAATTACTACTATCTCACCAGATTTAGCCCGAATAACGGTATCAGATTCGCGAATGTTGCTTTGTGCAAGAGGCAAAACAAATTGTTCCTGGTTTAAGGTAACGATTTTCTCTTGTTCTTGGGTTTCTATTACTGAAGGATGCACATGCAATAAAACCATTCCATCTGCATCAATTTGTGGCGTGACATCTAAAGCAATACCTGAAAAGAAAGGAGTCAATTCAATATTAGGGGTCACAGAAGTTGCATTGTTAGATACAGTACTTTGACTCGATACATCAGTAACAAAATATTCGTCGTCACCAACTTTAATGACTGCTTTTTGATTATTTATTGCTGTTACACGGGGACTAGACAACACCTGAACATTACCCTGAGTAGAGAGCAGTGATAAAACACCAGAAAAGTCTTTATTAATAAATGACAGGCTCGTCACATTACCTAATGCGGCGCTAATATTATTACCAATAGCCCCTGCGCTGTTAGAAAACTGAAAATCAGTTGAACCGCTGTTGGCTAAAATTTGCCCCCAATTGATGCCCTGCTGATAACCATCGTCTAATGCTACCTCTATGATTCTGGCTTCAAGAATGACTTGCCTTTGAATAATTTCTTCAGAAACATCTAGGAAGGCTTTTACAGCCCTTATTTCTTTAGGCATGGCACGAACTGTCACTAAACCAGCTTGTGGCGTCACCATCACACTTTTTCCGTCACCTTCACCAAGCATAGTCTTCAAAGTTGCCAACAATTCGGTCCAAAAATCGGTCGTGGTGCGAGTCTGTATATTTGTGCCGTTGCTATTATTGCCTGAACTAACGCTATTGCTGCTGCCGCTACTAGAGCTACTTGAATTACCACTAAAGCTGTTTTGAGAATTATTACTTCCACTCCTATTACTACCGCTACCACCACCACTACCTCTAGAGCTTTGTGTCACACCACCCGAGGTAATACTTGTTTGGGTTGTTCCATCTCTGGTCATTAATAAATAGTTAACAGCGAATGTCTCAGTTCTCATCCCAGCAGGATAAACACGGTAGATGTTTCGCTTGCGCTCAATTTCATAACCATACAACTCAGCAACTAAATCAAACACATCTGTCAGCGCTACTTGTTTAAGATCAAGTGATATTTCTCCTACAACGTCTGGATGGATAGCGACACTGTAAGGCGTACCTTTAACTATGCTGTTAAAAAACACAGCGGCATCCACTTTTTGAGCATTAATATCGTACTTCGATTCACCAAAGAGTTGGTTTGTTGCATTGCCCGAATTAGGTAACAGTGCCTGATTAACTTCATCGGGAACTGTGAGCAAGGACCGACCTACTTGAGTCTGGTCACCTTGTACTTGTTTATTTTCATATTCGGCGATGGCAGATTCTAAGGAATGAGACACGGCCGCCGTTTTATGCTGACTCTGGCATGAACAAACGATCAATATCATGCCCATAAGAAGTAGTTTGTTAAGAACCATTATTTGCGTCTTTTTTTATGTTGTTATTATTGACAAAAAGTGACTGCTTGCCATCTGAACTATTTAATACCACATGGTTTTGGCTAATAAAAATTACCTTATAACCTTGAACTTGTTGTCCTTCTGTAAAACTTATACCATTGATTATAGCTTGTTTGCTTATGCTATTAATGATGATCGCAGTCAATTTTAAAGCAGCTGGCGCCAACTCATCTGAATTCTCATAAACGGTAGATATGTGGTCATTTCTATTAGGCTTAGTCGGATCTTCTAACGTGTTAGCTTGCGCATTTGTTAAACAAAAGAAGAGTAATAATAAATTTTTCATCTGCACTAAATCCCTATAAAAGCTTTGTTGGTGCTTAGCGTATATATTTCCAGTTCAACACTTGCAGTTGGGTAATCATCGACTAAATAGTCAAATTTTTTCCAATAAAATTGCCACGGCAATGCTTCAAGTCTCTCTAAATACTGTTGAATATCAAAATATCTCCCTTCAAACATTAATGAAACACCGTGGCGATAGAGACCTGCTCCAGGTTCATCCGTTGTTTGGCGTTGTTCCAATAATAGAGGAACAGGCGCAATGGACCGTAATTCGATTAGTTTTAACCTTTTGCTGCCAGTCAATACACTTTCTAACATACCTGCCATTTTATTTGCCGGCACTAAGTTATTTGTTTGTTCCCCTAATTGTCTATCGATGCTTTGAATTCGACTTTCTAACATACTAATTCTTTTAAGTACTGGGACATTTGGATCAGTCTTGAGCTTGTTGGTCAAATCAACTACTTGCCCTGCCAAAGAAGTTATTTCTTTTTCGGCACTAAAGATGTTTTGCTTTAACTTCTTCGAATTGTCTGACAGTGGCTCTAGAAAAAAGGTGAATATAATTAATATCAAAACAGCTAGGCCACAAACTAAAATTAAAACCTGTTCCCGTAAACTTACCTTGATGAACTTAATCGACAGTTTCCTATATTGATGGGTCAAAGAATCAGTCATTGTTGGAGCCTTTTATTATTGTCAGTTGTTCACCTGTTGAAATAACAAAATTGAGTTGTTGTTCAGGATCTCGGTAGAGCCTAGTATCAGAAAATTCTTGCCCTTTAAAATAATCGGTTTTGCCCAGCAATCCGAGCCATTTAGGCACAATAAAAGAGTCTGTTGCGGCGCCTTCTATGACAACACTGGTACCATTTAAGTTTATACGGGTTAGCCACAACTGATCTTGGCTATGACTGGCTAGGTCTAACATAAGTTTTGAAAATCCGATAGATTTAAGGTCCTCCTGACCCGCCAACTCATTTAATACGCGTTGTTTGAGTCCGATAAGCTTTTGTTTTTCTTCTACCTTCTCAACTAAGCTTAGATCTATTTTAAGGTTTTCTACAGCGTTTTTAAGTTCATTTAGTAATGTATTTTGTTGTTTTTTATTACCCTCAAGTACAGTGACTTCAGATTGAAGTTTTTGCTGTTCGGATACCATATAAAAATATAGGAAGCTGCAAAGTAGTGTTGCAACTAACCAAATCACAAGCACACTAGACAGAGTCAGTAACTGGAGCTTTGGTTGAATGCTCGCATGGTAAAGATTAACTCTATTTTTCATTAAGCAATCAGACTCGCATTGTCGACCGCTGCGCCTAAGCTTGCAAGGGCCGATGGAGTTATTGGCACATTAGTTTCATTGGACACATTAGGTATAAACACCTCCACAGGAATAAAAATAATTTGTGTGAGCATCTCTGCAAGAGCATATTGATGAACAGTATCTAAATAAACATATACTTTTTTAACAGGTGCTTGTCGTAACTGACTCTCAAAATAATCCATAGAACGTTGAATTTCTAAACTTAAATTATCAATCACACCAATTTTAATTTCTTCTTGAGTAAAACTTTTTAGATTCTCATAACCGCGCAAACGCCTTGAAAAAAATAGTTGATTACGTTTAACAATGTTTAAGCAAAGCTGCCCGCCTTCCTCTTGGTTCAAAGTAATAATAGCATCGTCACTGTGCGCCAATAAATTGCAGGTAGCTAATTCTCCAATACCTATGTTGTTGAGTGCTAGACCCGCTTTTAAAATTCCATCACGAATTTCTAGAATATGCTTTGTCATTATTGCAACAACATTTAATTTTTCAGCATTAACTGCAGCAGCTGGGGGATCAAAATAATCAATAGTAAATCGCTCATCACTGGATAATTGTTCTTTAATTGTCCATTGGAGTGCTTGGTTCAGCTCCGAATCTTCGACAGGTGGTTTGTCTACCTGTAAAAGTTGGTATTGTGAAATGGAAATGGATATGTTGCATTGAGTGTTGGCTAGATTATTGTTGACGACATATGTTTTGAGCGTAGTTTGCCAATTTTCTATCGGGAAGGAGTTTTGCTCAACCCATACAATCTTATCTTTAACTTTTTGTAGAGTAGACACATGAAAATCTTTAACCCCTATTTCGATCCCTAGAGAATAAAATTTTGATGCTTTTCTGAATCGACTTTTAATAAATTCGCGCCAACCAATTTGCATGTTTTAAGTTTTATCGATTTAAATTTGGTCCATTACATCAAAAAATAACCTAAAGCGCTAGTCTTTAATGGCCTACAAATAGGTATAAAACCGATGATATATAAAGTGAAAATAGAAATAAACGTAATGAATTGAGTATTTTAAAAAAAGTACGTTCGATATATGGAAACAAGATCCGCCATATTAAGGTAAAAATATTTTCACCTAATTATTTATTTAAACTACCAATAACGATTCGTCCAAGATAAAAAATATTGAATTCCTAGTTGTAGCATCTACGATAAAAGATTCTACATTCTCATCTATGCCATTTGAAATAGTATTAGCTTCAGAATCTGCTTTACTGTTCGTTCAATTCTCTGATTTTTTACAAGCTATTAAGCGTCAATATACAAAATGCATATTTGAAGTGTTGCATGCTCGAGTTTCTCAGCTACGTGTTGCTTTGAGGCGTTTTTCTATGTGGTAAGAACTTTCAGACATAATATTAAAATATAAGATTATCCTGTTTTAACAACTTCTCAGCCTAGTTTGTAACGTTGGCTTCTTATTTATCTTCTTAATTTGGTATTTTCTAGTTTAGGACATTTTTTATAACGGTGTGTTTGCCGATAAAAGACATTACGTGCCTATCAAAATTCTAACCTTATACACCATCGTTATGCGGCTGTTGCGCAGCTCTTCAAATGAAGTATCCACGCTAACAATTCGCAAATTACCCTTTAAAGGTTTTATAATATCTAACAATATGTCCCTGTAACGAACCTGCAGCTATAACTATTTTGCTCCCTCATTGATTATTTGGCTGAATACGGTGTATAAATTTTGTTACTTTTTGTTTCTGATGTTGTGCATATCTAAAGTTAATAGGCGAGTGTGACACCAGACAAGCACATTGTAATAGGTATAATTAATCAAAACGAAAATTTCGTAAAAGTGGATATTATCTTTGATAATCATAAGTGATATCTCATCTTTGCGTCATTGGGCAATTATTTAGGGCTATTAGTAATAGATAAAAATCAATTTTGTCGCTTATAGTGGGCACTTGAGTAGGTTAAGTTACTTTTTTTATGCAATAATTTCAGTGTCATTTTTTTAAAGCCATAATTTATGTCCGAAAATAATAACATTCAGCAATATCCATTTCTTCAAAATGTGATTGGAATAGAACAAATTCTTAGTATGTTTGATTTACTAACTGATGTGATCTTTTGGATCAAAGACACTAAAAGTCAGGTGGTCTATGCTAATCGTCGGTTTGTTGAGCATATCGGTATGCATACCCTCAGCCAAGTAATTGGTAAGTCAGACTTAGCTTTTTTCCCACCACATATTGCCAAACAATTTATCACTGATGATCAAAGTGTGATGAGCGGTAATGTGATCACTGACCGACTAGAATTAAACATACTTAAGTTAGGTGAGTTTGCTTGGTTTTGTACTTCGAAAAGACCTTTATTTGATAGTCAAAATAATATTATCGGTTCTTATGGATTTACCCGTTTATTATCTAAGGCATCTCAGGTCTTATCTAGCATCGATGCCATAAAGGCACCAGTAGAGTATGTCCGCGAAAATTTCCATCGAGACTTGAGAATTGAAGATTTAGCTAAACTTGCCTTTATATCGGTCAGTGCTCTTGAAAGACGCTTTAAAAAGTATTTGTTTAAAACACCTAAACAATTCATCAATGAGATTCGTTTAGAAAATGCGCGCAGAATGTTAATCGAAACACGTTTACCGATTGCTGATGTTGCTTATCGATGTGGTTTTTCTGAGCATAGTTATTTCAGCCGACAGTTTCGTTTAATGTTTGGTACTTTACCGTCTCAATTGAGAGAAAATATGCAGCAAAATACAGTTGATAGTGTGCCAATTTAACTGTTCGGGGTCATACCAGCTTGTCAAATAATTGTGGATTTCGCTGACAACATTAACCAGTATGATGTAGAAAGTTTAAGAGTAATTGAACAGCTGCATGCCAATCAAGTTCTGGTTCACGTAATAGGTATCTGGAGCGGTCGAGGTGTGTCAAAAACATACTATGCTATACGCCCACCCTTTCTGATAGGGCTAGCGATTATGCCGCATTTTATTCCTCAAGATAGAGTTTCGTTGCGAATATCGGGGTTATATATGACAGTTACCTCAGTTTTGCCATAACTTGATATCAATATTAAGAAATGCTGGCTGAATAACCCCCACTCTAATGGGCTAAGTGACTTTGGCTTATAAAGTTAGACGCTTATTTGGAAAAGCTTCTAACTTGAAGTGAAAATAAAAAGCCACTATATCCGTGGCTTAATTTCTATGATTAATAATTTTAAGTATGTTCTAGAAAGGGATATCATCATCAAAGTCAAAATCTGGTTCAGCCATAGGTGCTTGCTGGCTTGGCGCTTGGTTGAAGCCTTGATTTTGTTGTTGTGGAGCACCTTGAGCGGGTGGTTTTTGATACTGCTGACCTTGCTGAGGTGGTTGTTGATAACCTTGATTCTGCTGTGGTGCTGCCGCAGGACGCTGTTGTCCTTGAAAACCACCTTCAGACTGACCTCCACTCTTGCCACCTAACATCTGCATAACGCCATTGAACGGGTCTAAAACGATCTCTGTGGTGAACTGGTCCTGACCTTCTTTGTTCTGCCATTTACGTGTTTGTAATTTACCTTCGATGTAGATTTGGCTGCCTTTACGTAAATATTCACCTGCGATTTCTGCTAGTTTTCCAAATATAGATACGCGATGCCATTCAGTTTTTTCCTGAACTTGCCCACTTTGGTCCTTCCAGCTTTCTGATGTGGCTAGAGCTAAATTGGCAACTGCTTTACCATTGGGGGTATATCTTACTTCGGGGTCTTTACCCAAATTACCTACTAAAATAACTTTATTTACACCTTTGCTTGCCATCTTTCCTCCTAATTATTCTTTTATGTTCAGCACAAGTCGAGCTTGTTGAATATCGAAATGTTGCTCTGCCTTTAAGTACATAACCTGTTCATCCGGAACAACCGTTATATCCACTACGCCTTTCAATTCAGAAAGCTGTTGTAAAGCCAGACTTGTTGTTTGTTTACTTATTTTAAGTGTATAACGTTTTAGCCTGTTAGTCGCGTTCAAACCTTTAATCAACACCAACCAAATACAACATAAAACACTGGCGAGAACAAATACCCATTGAATGCCTAAAAGTTCGCTGATACTGCCAGATAACACACCACCTATAAAAGCACCAAAAAATTGGAAACTGGCATAAATACCCATTGCAGAGCCTTTTTTACCAGCAGGAGCAATGTTCGAGACCATCGCTGGAAAGTTCGCCTCTAAGTAATTGAAGCAAGTGAAAAATAAGCTAATGAGCAGTATCAAATAAAGCAGTGAATTTTGACTAAAAACCATACATAAGAACACCGCAGCTAGACCGCCTACACTGATTTGCATAACTGCATTTTTATATTTTGATGCTGCAGCCATTAATCCAAGTAATCCAATGACTGAAGCAACTAATACTACTAAATAGGCTTGCCAATGTTTAGCCAGGGGCCAGTTTAAATCTACCAATAGCAATGGGATTTGCACAAAAAGTAAAGTGATTAACATGTGTAAAAACAACACACTGATATTCAAACGAGCTAAATCAGAATGTGAAACTAAACTTTTCAAATCTTGGATCACAGGTAATGTATCGCCTATTGGTGCAATGTTTTTTGCATTTGGGACGACAAATATTACCAGAAAGACACATAAAAAAGCCAATACGCCTGTGAGTAAAAAAATACCACTAAGGCCAAATTTAGCGGCAATGACAGGTCCAATTAAAAGTGCTAAATAAAATGAAAAACCAATGGAAATACCAATTACCGCCATGACCTTTGGACGTTGCTTTTCTCGGCTTAAATCGCCAGCTAAGGCCATAATAGCGCCTGCAATAGCGCCAGCACCTTGCAAAAACCTGCCTATAACCACCCAAACTAAAGTGTCTGCAGTCGCGGCAACCATACTGCCAATAGCAAAAATAAGTAATCCACCAATGATGATAGGTTTACGGCCAATTTTGTCAGATAATACCCCCATAGGAATTTGTAATAGGGCTTGTGTCAGGCCATAACCGCCTATTGCTAGACCGACTAAGAAAGCCGAATAATCAGGATATTCTTTGGCGCTGATGGCCAATACGGGCATTACCATAAACAAGCCAAGCATCCGAAGTACATAGACAAAGGCAAGAGAAAAGGCGCTGCGAAGTTCGGTAGAATTCAAAGTAGAAAGTATCTAATAAAAGTAAAATAATGCAGCTATATCATCGTAACAGTCTAACATTTTTTTAATGACACACACAATTGCCGTTGCGTCGTATTATTTTTTTGCCTTGTTTTTAACTTATTTCTAAAGATGGTTTTTGAATCACTTTTCGTCGATGTATTTAAAGTATTTCAGATAAGTTTTATTATTCTGCTTGTAATAAAACGATTCTCAAAGTCCTAGTTTTACTGAGGTATAAAACTGAGCTGAGACAGCTTGTTTATATCTCGTTGTAAGTTAGCGTATTAAAGCACAATAAAAAACAATCCTTTATGCATGGATATTGTCAAAAAAATTCAACTTTATACTATGTATTTTAATTACTGGCGAATCGATTGCTGCTTTAGCACCATTTAAGCTTAATTTGGAGTATAAACTTGCTCTATTAACTTAATGCCCGTAGTGACTATTTGCAGAGTGTGTAATAATTGTTCTTTTGCGGCGCAACTGGTTACTAATGGATAGAATAGAAGTACGTGGGGCTCGAACTCACAACCTGAAAAACATCAATTTAGATATCCCCAGAGACAAACTGACTGTGATCACAGGTTTGTCAGGTTCAGGTAAATCTTCCTTGGCTTTCGACACTTTGTATGCGGAAGGGCAAAGACGTTATGTAGAGTCGCTTTCTGCTTACGCTCGCCAGTTTTTATCCATGATGGAAAAGCCAGATGTGGATCATATTGAAGGTCTATCTCCAGCTATTTCTATTGAGCAAAAGTCTACCTCGCATAATCCACGATCTACCGTTGGCACCATCACAGAAATTTATGATTATTTACGTTTGTTATATGCTCGGGTAGGAGAGCCTCGATGCCCTGAGCATCATGTGCCACTAGATGCGCAAACGATCGATCAGATGGTTGACCGGGTGTTAGATATGCCGGCTGATGTTAAATTAATGTTGCTTGCCCCAGTGGTGCAAGACCGAAAAGGTGAACATCTTAAGACTCTGGAGAATCTTGCTGCGCAAGGATTTATTCGTGCAAGAATAGATGGCAATGTATGTGATTTATCAGATCCGCCGGACCTCGACTTACATAAAAAACATACCATCGAAGTGGTTGTCGACCGTTTCACAGTGCGTGAAGATTTGAAATTACGCTTGTCAGAGTCTTTTGAAACAGCTTTAAACTTATCAGGTGGTACGGCAAAAGTTGCCTTTATGGATGAGCCTGACAAACAGGTTATGGTGTTTTCTTCTAATTTTGCTTGTCCACACTGCGGTTACAGCATGGCTGAGTTAGAGCCGCGTTTGTTTTCTTTTAACAATCCAGCTGGAGCCTGCCAGAGTTGTGATGGTTTGGGTACTAGACAGTTTTTTGACCCACATCGTATTATTGCTAACGCAGAAATTAGTTTGTCTGGTGGCGCCATTCGCGGTTGGGACAAGCGTAGTTATTATTATTTCCAAATGTTGCAAGCAGTTGCCGATCACTACAAATTTGATTTGACTTTACCATTTGCAGAGTTAGATGACGAATCCAAGGATATAGTATTAAACGGCAGCAGAGGAACATCGTTAAAGTTTAAATATATTAACGATCGCGGCGATATTATGGAACGCAAACATCCCTTCGAAGGAATTATCCCGAATATGGAGCGGCGTTACAAAGAGACCGAATCGAATGCCGTACGTGATGAGTTATCTAAGTATCTTAGTCAACAACATTGTTCTAGTTGTTCTGGTAGTCGCCTTAGATTAGAGGCTAGAAACGTGTTTATTGGCGAAACACCATTAAATGTTATCACTGATATGTCGATTGCCGGTGCTTTGGATTTTTTTGCTCACCTTAGCCTTACTGGAAAACGCTTAAAAATTGCAGAAAAAATCTTTAAAGAAATCAATGATAGATTAACCTTCTTAGTTAACGTGGGGCTAAATTATCTATCCCTTTCACGCAGTGCAGATACACTTTCTGGCGGTGAAGCTCAGCGAATTAGGTTAGCTAGTCAAATAGGTGCTGGTCTAGTAGGTGTCATGTATGTGCTCGACGAACCTTCTATTGGGTTACATCAACGAGACAACGCGAGGTTACTTGAGACTCTTGTTCACTTACGTGACTTAGGTAACACTGTAATTGTGGTTGAGCATGATGAGGATGCCATTCGAGCTGCTGACTTTGTATTAGATATCGGCCCTGGTGCTGGTATTCACGGTGGGGAAATTGTAGCTCAAGGTACCATCGAGGATATAAAAAATAGTGAACGTTCAATAACAGGCATGTATTTGTCTGGTAGAGAAAGAATCGAAATACCTGCCAAACGTACCGAAATTGACCAAGATAAGTGGGTGGTGTTAACCGGTGCTACTGGAAACAACTTACAAGACGTCACGTTTAGAGCGCCATTAGGATTAATGACTTGCGTAACAGGGGTTTCTGGTTCAGGCAAATCTACTTTAATAAACGATACCTTTTATCGTATCGCACATAGAGAATTGAATGGCGCGACCACAGGGGAGCCTGCTCCGTATAAAACCATCACAGGTATGGAGTTTATGGATAAGGTTGTGGATATCGACCAAAGCCCTATTGGTCGAACACCACGCTCAAATCCAGCGACTTATGCAGGCATTTTTACGCCTGTACGGGAATTATTTGCGGGTACACATGAAGCCAGATCACGTGGCTATAAACCCGGACGTTTTAGTTTCAACGTTAAAGGCGGACGTTGTGAAGCTTGTCAAGGCGATGGTGTCATCAAGGTTGAAATGCACTTTTTACCTGACGTATATGTGCCTTGTGATATATGTAAAAGCAAACGTTACAATCGTGAAACATTAGAAATTTTATATAAAGGCCTGAATATTCATCAAGTACTAGATATGACAGTAGAAGAGGCACGACCTTTCTTCGATGTTATACCTGCTATTGCACGAAAATTACAAACTCTAATGGATGTAGGTTTGTCGTATGTTCGGTTAGGCCAAGCTGCAACGACTCTGTCAGGCGGTGAAGCACAGCGTGTAAAGTTAGCTAAAGAGTTATCCAAACGTGATACGGGTCAAACCTTGTATATTTTGGATGAACCCACTACAGGTCTACATTTTCATGATATTAAACAGCTATTAGAAGTCTTGCACAGGCTGCGTGACCACGGTAATACAGTGATAGTCATTGAACATAATTTAGATGTGATCAAAACAGCAGACTGGGTAGTGGATCTTGGTCCTGAAGGTGGCTCTGGTGGTGGGCAGATTGTTGCTCAAGGAACTCCTGAAGATATTTGTAATGTGAAAGAATCTCATACTGCACGTTTCCTCAAACCACTACTACAAAAATAGAGGTTTTATTGTATGTACAGTGAAGAATTTAATGTCCGCTTTTACGAGACTGATGCATTAGCTCACGTGAGTAATACCGTCCTAGTAGGTTGGTTTGAAACAGGTCGTGAGCCGCTTTTTAAATTATTCACCCCTGAATTGGATCTACAAAACTGGCCACTTATTCTGGCCAGTTATAAAGTAGATTTTTTAGAGCAGATTTATTATGGGCAAAAAGTGCAAGTTAAAACTTACATTAGCCGAATAGGAACGAGCTCTTTTGATGTTTATCAGGAGCTGTGGCAGAAGCAAAAAAAATGCGCAACTGGCACTACCACTCTAGTACATTTTGATTTTCAGACAAAAAAAGCTGTTGCGATAAACGAAAAGATAAGAGCGATACTTTTGGAGAATGGTTACCCGGAGTAAAATTAGTGTCAAAACGCACAAAAAAACGCAACTGCAGTTTTTTGTGCGTTGATTTAGCCATGCAGCTTAAGTTTCCTGGCCTTAATATCTAAATGTGCAAGCAAGGTGGCTTTTATGGTAATTATCAATATAGTGCCGAATTTTTAACCTTCATATGGACTCACACTTATTCCCGACAAGGAATATCCTACTGTCGCCAAATCACCTTTCCAGCCTGTAGTCGTTAAAGTGCCGGTCACCCATACAGCGTCGTATAGATCATCTATTGGTACTGCTGTAGCAAACTGCACGTAAACTATTTGATTGGCTGGTGGAGGTGGTACATGAATACAAGCGCCAAAATAAGGTACGAGTAAAAATTCACTGCTCGTTTCGTTGTCGCCCTCAAGAGGTACAACAAATCCTGGTATTCTTACCAGTTTACCATTTAGGCTCTGAATTACAGGAGCATCTAGTCCCATTTGCAGCATGCTACCGTCATGACTCAAAGGCATGTCGGGAGTCTGATAATCTGGAGGTACCATATCTTCCCAAAAAAGCTCCAGTGGCTCTTTGGCTAACGTTATCTGACTGAACAAGAACGTTATCAAACATAGTGTATTAACAATTTTTATCATGATTTTTTTATTAGCCTGAGTTGGGTTGACCTAATATAAAGAATATTCACTTATGCCATACTTAGACAATAGTGTTGAGGATATTCAACGCTAAGATAAGTATTAAAACGCAGAATCAGTATCGATATAAATTACCATATTAAGCAGACTAAACCACAATATATCCAGCAACGATGAGGTTATAACCCTTGTAGTATGGTTGATATTGAAGCCTACATCTAAGTCCTTCTGACCCGCAAACTGTTTGAAATTGGCCCTTACTAAAACCTTGGAAGTAAGTTGTCAGTTATGTAGACGTTAAAGCTGTACCCGTGGGTTCTAACTTTTGACAAGTAAGCAACTAAAAGACTTTTTCAAATACAAAAAAACCGGTACATACCGGCTCCTATAATTTTGTTAATACCTAAAAAGTGTTAAAAGGCAGGCTTTTTTTCTTCTGCTTCATATAATTTGACACTGTTGACCAGTTCGGCTTTAGCCGATGCTGCATCTTCCCAGCCTTCTATTTTTACCCATTTGTTAGGTTCCAAGTCTTTATAATGTTCAAAGAAATGTTGAATTTGATGTTTAGTCAGCTCAGGGATGTGATCTATGTCAGTAATGCCACGATAAATTGTTGATAACTTATCAGCAGGTACTGCAAGAATTTTTGCATCGATACCCGACTCATCAGTCATTTTTAGTACACCTACAGGGCGGCACTTTATAACTGAACCAGCTAAAAGCGGAAAGGGAGTCATAACTAACACATCAGCCGGGTCACCGTCTTCGGATAAGGTGTGTGGGACATACCCGTAGTTAGTCGGGTAATGCATACAAGTCGCCATAAAACGGTCGACAAATATAGCGCCAGATTCTTTGTCTACTTCATATTTAACAGGGTCAGAGTGGGCAGGAATTTCGATTATTACATTTATTTCTTCTGGCAAGTTTTTACCAGCGGGTACTGCGTTAAGGCTCATAGTAATACCTAAAGTTGAAGAATTTTATTTGGAAATATTATAGTGCTTAGAGACACAAGATGAAACTCACCCAAGTGATTAAAACCCAGACTATGTACAATTATTGATTAAAACTTGAACTAAAGATAAATATCTCGTTATAGTTGTATTGCAAATGTAAAATAATTGTAAATAAAACAATAAAGTAGCCACGACTCATGAATGTTGCAGTAATGAGAAATTGGCATAAATGGTTTACCAAATGGATCCACTCTTGAACATTGTCGAAACTTTTAAATCTGAATTGTTGAATCGGAATTGTTAGATCGGAATTGTTAGATCGGAATTGTTAAAGAGTGTCTGTTTTGTGACATTGTTACATTAACGTTGGGGATTTTTATGAATGAACTATTCTATTTGCCGCCTATCTTGGGATTGGCTGGCTTAATGAGCGCCTTTGTTATCTATATTACTATTAAAAAATCACCTGTTTCTAATCCAGCTATTATCAAAATAGGTGATGACATACATTCAGGTGCGATGGTGTTTATGCACCGAGAGTATAAAATGTTGTTCCTTTTTGCCTTAGTGGTGGGGATCGCTTTATATTTTTCATTGGGTCAGTTCACTACTATAGCGTTTGTCGCAGGCGCCTTATGTTCAGCTTTTGCAGGTTACATGGGTATGTTTACTGCGACTAAAGCGAATGTTCGCACCACCCAAGCCGCTCATGACGAGGGTCCGGCGGCTGCTCTAACTATCGCTTTTATGGGCGGTTCTGTGATGGGGCTATGTGTTGCATCTATGGGACTTTTGGGTTTAGGTTCACTATATTGGCTCTTTGGCGGTGACCCTAGTACTACTCACGTTATTCATGGTTTCGGTATGGGGGCTTCTATTGTTGCTTTATTTTCTCGAGTAGGGGGAGGTATTTTCACTAAAAGCGCTGACGTTGGTGCTGATTTAGTTGGTAAAATTGAAGCTGGTATCCCGGAGGATGACCCACGTAACCCGGGTGTTATTGCTGATAATGTGGGTGATAACGTGGGTGATGTGGCAGGCATGGGTTCAGATATATTTGAGTCTTATTGCGGCTCAATGATCGCCACTATTGCCATTGCATCAACTATGGCTTTAGGTGCGCTAGGTAGTCGAGAATCTCTAATGTTCTTGCCACTGGCTTTAGCATCAACTGGCCTATTATGTTCAGTTGCAGGCATCGTAATGGTGAAATTTTTATCAGCGAGCAAACCAGAGGTCGCTTTGCGTGCTGGAACTATGTCAGCAGCGGTGATTTTCATTGCCGCAGCTTATTTTGTGGTTGCCAAACTAGGTGTGAGCGAGCAAGTGTGGTGGGCGGTCGTTGCCGGTGCAGTGGGTGGAATTATTATTGGCTTAGTGACCGAATATTACACCGCTTCTACACCTGTACGTAAAATAGCCAAAGCAGGAGAGACGGGTCCTGCTACCGTTATGATCACAGGTTTGGCGGTGGGAATGCAATCGGTTGTTATTCCAGTGCTTACCATATGTGCGATTATTTATGCTTCGACTCAACTATCAGGTCTGTATGGTGTAGGTATTGCTGCTGTTGGTATGTTAGCAACTGTAGGTATTACTATGGCAATTGATGCTTATGGGCCTGTTGCCGACAATGCTGGTGGTATAGCTGAAATGGCGGGTTTGGGAGAAGAAACCCGTGCCATTACTGACTCGCTTGATGAGCTAGGGAATACTACCGCGGCTATTGGGAAAGGTTTCGCTATAGGAGCTGCTGCTCTTGCTGCCTTGGCTATCATTGCTGCTTTTATAGAAACCTTAGTGAACAAGTACCCTGACTTCACTTTGAACTTGGGTAATCCCATGGTATTAATTGGACTCTTTATTGGCGGCTTACTGCCATTTTTAATTGCCTCTATCACGATGACTGCTGTGGGTGATGCTGCATTTGAAATGATCCAAGAAATACGTCGTCAATTTAGAGAGATTGAAGGCCTAATGGAAGGCACCGCTGAGCCTGATAATGCACGTTGTATCGATATTGCCACTCAGGCTGCACTGAAAAAAATGATTTTACCGGGTGTGATTGCTGTTGGTGTGCCTCCTTTAATAGGTTTTGGTTTAGGTGCACATGCCTTAGGCGGTATGTTAGGTGGAGCATTGCTGGGTTGTGTATTACTTGCGTTGATGATGGCTAATGCTGGTGGAGCTTGGGATAACGCCAAAAAATATGTTGAAAAAGGTAACTTAGGTGGAAAAGGATCTGATACTCATGCAGCTGTGGTTGTGGGAGACACAGTAGGCGACCCATTTAAAGATACATCTGGACCCTCTATGAATATTTTGATCAATGTGATGGCTATAGTGAGCTTGGTCATAGCACCACTGTTGTAGAACTTTATAATGATAAGGGGCAAAATATAGCTATTTAGCTCCTTATTTTTTTATTCAAATTTCAAAATGATTCTCAGCTATTCGTATGCACCAAACAATATTATATTTTTTAGAAACAAAGTAATAAGTCGTAAATTTGATGCCTTTTACCTCGAAAAAGCATTATCAAGGCAAGAAGAAATTGATAAAAAAACATTGAAAATGTCATTTAATATTTTGTCTTTGTGCGTGTCAGTGTTGACAATATTAGCATCTGCATCGTGATCACCAAAACAGACTCAAGTTACGTCACAAATTGAGCAAACCATCAGCTAAACAGAATCTTAAAAGTGAGTTAAGTATTTTTCTGTAATGTTTGAATAAGACTATAAACGTTCACCTCATAGGCAAAGCTACTTAGATTACAAATAGGATTACAATAAATGGAATGATATTTCATAAGCGACACAAGATGAAACTCGGCTGATACAAGAGAAACGTTTAGCCGATTTATAAAAATTGATTTGTGTCAATTGAATATCTAAGAAAAGTTAGGTGATAATGTGCCTAATGCTGATATTCAGCGGTGTCTAATGAGTGATGAATTTCGACACCACATCTCTGTTATGCATTAACTTCGTGCCTTTCATATTATGGTGCCAAGTTACCAGATGTAATCTTTGGCTTATCATGAAGATATACTAGGACATCATATGCAACGTGCAGTTTCTCAATAACTGGAAGGGATCCCTAAGTTTCAAAAATATGTATCTTTTAGTGCTTACACTGAAGGCTGGGGTTCATATTTTGAAGAGCTAGCAGAAGATATGGGGTTTTATCAAGATCCCTTTTAGACTTTGGCCGTCTTGCTATGGAGTTATGGCGAACTTGCCGTCTAGTGGTGGATACGGTTATTCGCGTTAAAAAATGGAGCCGAGAAAAAGCTATGACTCATTTGATTGAAAATACGCCGAGTCCAAAAAATGACTCAGTAAAAGCAATCGAACGTTGTATTGCTATGCCAGGACAAGCAACCGCTTATTTAATAGGAAAATTAAAAATCATGGAACTACAAACCCAAGCCTAATAAACCTTAGGTGAAAAGTTCGATATCCAAGACTTTCATCATGAGATATTAAAAGATGGCTCGGTTCCCTTCAATATTCTTTAGGATAAAGTACTCAATTGGATCATGTTACAAAAATAAATAAAGCTTAAGTATAAAAAAGGTGAGCGCTAAGCCCACCCTTTTTATCAATGTTCAATTATTTATTTATAATAACTTAGACAGGTTTCTACTTCTTCTTTTGAGCCAATTAACACTGGGACACGTTGATGAATTTCGGTGGGCATGACCTCCATAATTCGACCTGTACCAGTATTGGCTAGACCACCTGCTTGCTCAACTAAAAATGCCATTGGGTTCGCTTCATATAATAAACGTAATTTACCTGCTTTACTCGGATCGCGTTTGTCGTAAGGGTACATAAAAATACCACCACGAGATAACACTCTGTGAATATCACCTACCATCGCAGCAACCCAACGCATGTTGTAATCTTTTTCTCTTGGACCCTCAGTACCAGCTAATAAATCGTTAATGTATGCTTGGACGGGGGCTTCCCAATGACGTTGGTTCGATGCATTAATCGAATATTCAGCGGTTTGTACTGGCACTTTTACATTAGGAGTTGTCAACAAAAAACCGCCATGGGTTTTATCTAATGTATAAAGATGTGTACCACGACCGGTCGTCAAGGCAAGCATAGCGGAAGGGCCATAAAGTACATAACCGGCTGCTACTATCTGTGTTCCAGGCTGTAAAAAAGCTGATGGATCATCGGAGTCCATCCATTGTGGAGCGTGAGTAATAGAAAAAATAGTACCGATGAGGCTATTAATATCAGTATTTGACGAGCCATCAAGAGGATCAAAACTTACTAGGTAATTACCATTTGGATTACAAGGGACAACGTCATCTTCTTCCTCTGAGGATATCGCTTTTACATAGCCTGATTCACTAAGAATATCTTTGAGGATTTGATTAGAAATCACATCTAATTTCTTCTGTGTTTCGCCTTGTACGTTTTCACTTAATGTTGAACCCAAAACACCTGCTAATGCACCTTGACTGACCCTAAAAGATATTTCTTTACAGCCAGCTAATATTGTTCTCAATAGCAGTATCAGCTCCATAGGCGCGCCATCTTCTTGAAGTTGCGAGTTAAGTCTTTTCATTCTTAGTAAATACCTTGTGGTTGTAGGGTTATGCAACATGTTTTTTTATATAAGTTACTAACGTCTAGGATTGTACCTTCAAAAAGCAAGAAACTCAGTAACCTGTATGTATTCTTTATTAATTTAACATAAACAGTCATATGTCATAGCGATAGCAGCGACAAATTTTTTTACATTGTTGATTGGGTAAGCGATCTTTGTTCTGGTAATCTATTGTTCTTAGAAATTTTGAATAGCAATTTATGCATCTACATATTTTAGGTATTTGTGGCACTTTTATGGGTGGCATTGCAGCTATCGCTAAGGAGCTAGGGCACAAAGTCACGGGTTCAGACAGTAATGTATACCCACCTATGAGCACACAATTAAAGTCTCTAGGTATTGAGTTATTTGAAGGATACGGTGTAAAACAATTTAAAAATGAACCAGATATAGTTGTCATAGGCAATTCGTTGTCCCGCGGCAATGAAGCGGTAGAGTATGTTTTGAACAGAAATCTACCTTACACTAGTGGTCCACAGTGGTTACTTGAAAACGTTCTCAAAGAACTCTGGGTTATAGCTGTGTCTGGTACCCATGGCAAAACTAGCACCTCGAGTATGTTAGCTTGGATATTAGAGTTTGCAGGTCTTAAACCAGGATTTTTGATTGGTGGGGTCCCACAAAATTTTAATGTTTCTGCGCGTTTAGGTGAAAGTCCATTTTTTGTTATTGAGGCAGATGAATACGACAGTGCGTTTTTTGATAAGCGTTCTAAGTTTGTGCACTATCACCCTCGTACTTTAGTAATGAATAACTTGGAATTTGACCACGCTGATATATTTACTGATTTAAGTGACATCCAAAAACAGTTTAATCATCTACTTCGCACCGTACCTAGCAACGGTTTAGTGTTATTACCCAAGTCAGACAATAACTTGAGGAAAGTGTTAGACCTTGGATGTTGGACACCAATACAGTTTACCGGTGGTGATTGGCAGGTACAAAACAGTAACCCCGAGTGCAGTGAGTTTGACGTTTTGTTTAAGGGACAGCCGCAAGGTAAAGTGCGCTGGGGCTTAATGGGAGAGCACAACGTTAATAATGCATTGATAGCAATAGCTGCTGCAAAACATTGCGGAGTTAAAAGTGATTTAGCAATGGAAGCATTAGGTCAGTTTGTTAATGTAAAACGCCGTATGGAGGTTAAAGCTATAGTGAATGATATCACCTTGTATGATGATTTTGCCCATCATCCTACTGCTATCGCTACCACTGTTGATGGACTCCGGGCTAAAGTCGGCGATGGGCGTATTTTGGCTGTATTAGAGCCTCGTTCTAATACTATGAAAATGGGTGTTCACAAGGACACACTCGCCGCCTCTTGGTCAAATGCCGACCAAGTGTTTATCTTTGAACCGTCAAATTTAACGTGGTCGATGGATGACCTGTTGGCACAAAGTAACGTGCCGGCCATGTTATATAGAGATATAGATATGCTGGTGAAATCTATTATTTCTTATGCACAGCCGGGCGACCACATTTTGGTGATGAGCAATGGTAGTTTTGGCGGTATTCATGAATTGTTGACACAACAATTAGTAAAAATTGTATAAACCTGTCATTCCGCACATAAATTATAAATAAGAATCAAATAAGATATTAATAAAGAGCTTTCAAAATGAAATTAAATAAACTGATTATTGGTGTGTTGGTGGCTGTAATGAGCTTTCAAGCGTTAAGTTGGGGACAAGTTGGACACAGAGTAACAGGGGCGATTGCTGAGCAATACCTGACACCTGAAGCTCAGCGTGCCATCGATAGGCTATTGATTAATGAAGATTTAGCAGAAGCCTCGACTTATGCCGATGAGATGAAGGCCAACCCTAGCGAGTTTTGGAAAAAAACTGCTAACCCTTGGCATTATGTGAATGTGTTTGATGGTAAGACATATTCAGACGTAGCCCCGCCACCTGAAGGCAATGCGGTGACTGCTTTGGAAATGTTTTCTAAACAACTAAAAAGTAAACAATCAAGCTTTGCAGAGAAACAACTCGCACTGCGGTTTATTGTGCATATTATTGGAGACTTACATCAACCTTTTCACGCTGGAAATGGAAAAGATAGGGGCGGTAACGACGTAAAATTGAAGTTTTTTTGGGAAGATTCTAATTTACACCGCGTTTGGGATTCAGGCTTGATTGACCGACAAAATTTGTCATACACAGAATGGACTAAAATCTTAAGTCGCAAAATCTCTGAGCAACAGGCGAATGAATGGATGGAAGTTGATCCTAAAGTGTGGATAGCTGAAAGCAAAAAGTTACGTGCGAATTTATATCCTGATAGCGACACGTTATCGTGGGATTACCAATATCAAAACTTGCCTATAGTAAAAGAACGTTTGCAAATGGGCGGCGTTAGAATTGCAGCTTTTCTAAATGCCTTGCTTAAATAATTGAGTGCGTAATTAATTTGTCTGAAAATATACTCACATTGTTACCTAAAATAATCGCAGGGCCTATTGTTCGGCGAGCTAGTGCAAGGCAAGTTTGCTTTTGGTTGATAACCAATAAAGCTTATAAATTTTCTGTTAAGTTGTTCAGCCACCAACAACAGATAACTTGGTTTGATGCTCAGTTAGATGACAAACAGCACTGTCAGATTCAGGTTGGGGTACACGCCTTTGTCAATTTTTTCACGTTAGAGCCCAATATAGACATTTTATGTGGGAGTAGGGTAAGTTACGACATCATCTTGCTAGACAACGATGGCAGTAAAAGTTATTTAGGTAAATTAATACCTTCTTTGCTTTATTTAGGTCAAGCTTATCCTAGTTTTTTGATACGCCGACAAATTAGACAAATGTTACATGGCTCCTGTCGTAAACCTCATCATGATAGTGATGATGGTTTGGTCATTGTTGACCAACAAATTAAGTTAGGACTGTTAGACCAAATTGAGCCGCCTGACCTACTAATGATGTCAGGAGATCAGGTTTATACAGATGATGTTGCTGGGCCAACTCTCGTCGCGATTAAACAAACTATTGATAGTTTGGGTTTGTTCCATGAAGAGCTAGAAGGGTCAACTATAAGCAATAGCAAAGAGATATTTGAACACACACACTGTTTTTATCAACGCCCCGAATTACTCCCGGATGACCCAAGTACAACCAATACCTACAGTCAATTTTTTGCTGGTAAACGTAAGCCTATTTTTACTTCAGTCAATGCCAGTAACCACTTAATATCGCTAGCTGAAGTCATGGCTATGTATATTCTCACTTGGTCGCCTGAAATGTGGCGACGAGTCAATATCAGTGATGAGGCCATCCCCGAACTTTTTAAGCAAAAGTTTGCCGAAGAACAAACAATTATTGAGAATTTTGTTGCCGGTTTAGACAAGGTTAGGAGGGCGCTAGCCCATGTACGTGTCTACATGATCTTCGATGATCATGATATTACTGATGACTGGAACTTAACCCGTGGTTGGGAGGATGCGGTATACGGTAACTTATTTGCCAAACGTATAGTAGGCAATGCATTAGTAGGATATTGGTTGTGTCAAGGCTGGGGTAATGACCCCGATAAGTTAAAACCGTTATTTGAGTCTTGTCGTGCGTTTTTTACTGAAAAGGGTGTTATTCAACATGATATGCTCGTTCAAAATTTGCTTGATTGGGAACATTGGCACTACTGCCTAGAAACGTCACCTAAGCTGGTGGTATTGGATACACGAACCCAGCGTTGGCGTTCTGAGTCGAGTTTAAGTAAACCTTCAGGTTTGATGGACTGGGAAGCCTTGTGTGAATTGCAGCAAGAGCTAATTGGTCAAGAGGCTGTAATTATGGTTTCGGCTGCACCTATTTTTGGTGTAAAGCTAATAGAAACGATACAACGCATTTTTACTTTTTTTGGAGGAGCACTAACCGTAGATGCAGAAAATTGGATGGCACATAAAGGCACGGCAAGTGTGATGCTGAATATTTTTCGAAACCGTAAAACACCACCAAATTTTGTGATCCTGTCTGGTGATGTGCATTATTCATTTGTGTATGACATTACCCTGAGATTCAGACATAACAGCCCCAATATTACCCAGATAACCAGTAGCGGCATCAAAAACGAGTTTCCTGATAAGCTACTAAAGTGGTTCGACAGACTTAATCGTATTCTATATAGCAAATATTCGCCGCTAAACTGGTTTACTCAGAGACGAAACATGCTAGTTAGGCACCGCAAGCCGAATGCTCACAAATTAGCCACACTTTCAAACGGATCTGGAATAGGGTTACTTAAGATAGACCAAGCTTGCAGTAAAGTTGAGGCACAGCAACTGTGTACCTCAGGTAAAGTTGTCACTTTTATTAAAAAGGAATAAGTATTTATCACTGGTTATTGGTGAAAAGGTTTACTCAATTTATGTACTGCATCAATAAAGATTTTGGCATTTTCCGGTGGAACATCTAAATGTATGCCATGGCCAAGGTTAAACACATGACCATCACCCTTCCCAAAACCATCTAATATAAGCTGCACTTCTTGTTCAATTCGTGCGGCTGGTGCATACAGCATAGATGGGTCCATATTACCTTGTAATGCAACACTGTCACCAATTCGTGCCTTTGCATCAGCCATATCCACTGTCCAATCCAAGCCTACAGCGTCACATCCCGTTGCGGCGATAGATTCTAACCATAGACCAGCATTTTTAGTAAACAATGTGACAGGTACTTTCCGTCCATCATTTTCGCGGGTAAGACCATCGACAATTTTGTGCATATATTGCAGAGAAAATTCTTGGTAATCGCGACCTGATAACACACCGCCCCATGTATCAAATACCATGACTGACTGAGCGCCGGCGGCAATTTGCGCGTTGAGATACAAAATAACGGAATCAGCCAACTTATCGAGTAGAAGGTGCAAGGCTTGTGGTTCACTAAAAGCCATTTTTTTTATTTTAGTGAAAGCCTTACTTGAGCCTCCTTCAATCATATAAGTAGCTAACGTCCAAGGACTCCCAGAAAAACCTATTAAAGGCACCGTACCATTTAAGTTTTTACGAACGGTACGAACGGCATTCATTACGTAACCCAGCTCTACTTCAGGATCTAATATTGGCAATTTTTGAATATCAGCCATACACGTTAATGGACGTTCGAACTTTGGGCCTTCTCCCGTCTCAAAATAAAGGCCTAGCCCCATAGCATCGGGGATGGTCAAAATATCAGAGAACAATATGGCAGCGTCTAGATCAAATCTGCGGAGTGGTTGAAGTGTCACTTCACAGGCTAATTCAGCATTTTTGCACAGCGACATAAAATCGCCAGCCACTGCTCTAGTGGCTTTGTATTCAGGTAGATATCGACCAGCTTGGCGCATCATCCATACCGGAGTAATGTCAACGGGTTGGCGTAACAATGCCCGTAAATATCGATCGTTTTGCAATGGCTGCATTGATTTCCTCAAATTAGAATAAGCTTGCTCGAAATTAAGCCTAATGGCTCAAAGATATGTATTGTATCGATTTTGTGCATTGAAAAAAGCATAAATTAGACTATGTTTAGCAAGAATTTGCATATTAAGAGTTTTTTTCTACTAAGACTCCGACGCAAAAACAACTATAAATAAGAAATCCGTTGATGGCAGTATGTTACTAAAATATTCAAACCCCAGTGCGTGGGGTCTGGTATGTGCTGAACTTGCTTTATGAATGGCTAGGTATAGTTATATTTTTCTGTTGTTTTATCTCTTCAATAGTATGCTGAATAAGTTGTCCGGCGATGGATAACTTAGGTGGAATATTGGGTAACTTGTCCGGATCAAACCAATATGCCTCTAGTATTTCTTTGCCATCTACTTCTATCTCCCCAGAGTCAAAGTCTGCTAAGAAACCAACCATTAATGAGTGTGGAAAAGGCCAAGGTTGGCTAGAAAAATAGCGTAGGTTTTTAACTGTTATGCCTACTTCTTCGAAAACCTCTCTATGCACAGCCTGTTCAAGTTTTTCACCACTTTCTACAAAGCCTGCTAAGGTCGAGAACATTTGCCGCGATCGTTGCGGTTTTCCCTGTGCAAGCAGTATTTTTCCTTCATGACGAATCGACACAATAATACAAGGGGAAATTCTAGGATAACAACGATGTTGACAACGCGAACACTGCACAGCCATTTCCCAGTTAATTTGCTGCATAGCGGTGCCACATTGACCACAAAACCTATGTGTACGCATGAATAATGCTACCTGCCATGCTCTAGAAGCAATACCGAAAAAACTAGTTTCACTTTGCATTAACAAAGCACGCATACTGATAAAGCTAAGATTATTTTGCTCAATATGTTCGTTACCCATATCGATTAAAAAACAAGGAAGGTCACCATGGCTACCTATTCTAACAATTTGTTCCTGGTAGGCATGAGCAAAATTGAGTGCACCCCATGTAGTTATCAAAAGTCCTGAACTTTCAGAGGATTGAAAAACCTTTTCACCACTAAAGATTAACCAAATAGCTCTTGTTTCAGCGGTTATCAATATATTCTGTTCAATCATATATTTTGTTCAACCATATAGTTACCAAAAATCAAATATTTAACTTAATTTAACACAGTAAAAAGTCACATAAAAATATACTTTAATAAGAGTATTCCATCATTAATAATGACTAGTGTAAAAGTACGAGGCTAATAATAAATGGTTAAGATACCTATATAGATTAGTGCTATAATCTAGAGTTTATGTTGAAGGAATAAATGTGACTGATACTGACCAACAACCTATCGTAGCTCAAGTATACAAAGCAAGGCAATTTTGTGAAGACAAAGGTGCTAGGTTCACTTTACTAAGGGAAAAGGTTTATGCGCTTTTACTCGAAAAACAAAGTGCTGTAGGCGCCTATGAGCTCTTAGACGCTCTCAAGCTAACAGAGTCGAGTGCAAAACCTGCAACCGTGTACAGAACTCTAGACTTCCTCTTAGAATTTGGTCTAATACATAAAATAGAATCCACTAATGCATTTGTCGCTTGCCATCATTTTGATTGCACTCATCCAGTCCAATTTTTGATTTGTGATACCTGTGGTGACGTGAAGGAAATTCAATCTGAAGGATTAAAAGATACGTTAGATAAACAAGCCCAAACAGTGGGATTTAGTGTGGTAAAACAAACAATTGAGGCTCATGGTACATGTGTTATTTGCCAATAGACCAATTTCAATGAAGGAAAAACTAAACTAATGAATGCAGATTTTATTAACCCTTTTATTGCTGCCTTGATCAATGTATTGCAAACGATGGCGCAAACTGAATTAGTTCCAGGTAAACCCAAAAAGAAGAGCGATAATCAAGCTAAGGGCGATATCTCTGGTTTAATAGGTATGGTGGGCGATAAAATTCAAGGTTCTATGTCTATTTCTTTTGACGAAGGCTTAGTGTTAGAAATAATGGACAAAATGTTGGGTGAAAAACCAGATACTATTGATTCCGATGTACAAGATATGGTGGGAGAAATCACCAACATGATATGCGGAGGAGCTAAAAATGAACTTGATCAAAAAGGATATGATTTTGGTATGGCTACTCCTGTAGTTGTTTCAGGAAAAAATCATACGATTAATCACCAGGTCGATGGGAAAAAAATGGTGATGCCGTTTTCACATGCGTCGGGCAACCTATACCTAGAAATGTGTTTCAACAAGTAATACGAGCATTCACACATTAAACCGCAATAGACAAGTGCCATAGTCCCCTAATGAATTGGATGTTTCTAACGACTGAGAAAACAATTGTTCAGCTTAAGGGAGCGATAGTAGAAGATAGGCTTACCAAAATTATATGAGCATTCTCGCATAAATTTGACCTATAACAAAAAAATTTACTATGACAATAATGTCCCCTAATCCAAATTTAATTCAGCGGTTAGATAACATCATGACCTCTCCTTTTTTTTATAAATGCTTCAGGTTTACAAGTGCGAATAGAAATAATCCGTGGGAGATATTAAATAAAACTTTAAAAGGTCTTTTAATGAATACACTTTTTAAAATAATTTTTTAATTTGGCTTAAATTGTTTCTTTAAAGCAACACAAGTGTATGATGTTGTTCATTAGTAGTCAGTATCACGGGAGTATTTGATAGATCGGGATATTTAAAAGGTAGCTTTCTCAGCAAGCTAGTTTTTCCTCACCCTAGGCGTCGCTTAAGTCTTTGAACGCATTAAAAGTAGGCTGGATTAACGTCAAATTAAAGCAAAAGAGTCAATTTAGTTGTGAATTTTTGAAGAAGTAAAGTCTAGCTTGTGTGGCGCAGTTAATTAAAGCTTGTATATATTTAAAACACAATTGTGTAGCAAACAAATTTAAAATAAAGATGAAGGATGAATTAAATTGAATAAAATATTAATTTGTAGTGCGGTAGCCGCCGCTCTAAGTGCTAACGCACAAGCAGAAAAACACAACAAAGATAATGAAAAGTGGGTTGCTGGTTTTGTTGAATATTACTCAACTGATAAAGCCGAGACTGGGCTCCCTAACTTTTTAGACAATGGTTATGGAGCAGGTGCTGAGTATGGATTTAAATTTACTCCAGGATGGGCTATTAGACTAGAAATTTCTAAATTAGATATTGATGCATCTCCTTCAGATG
>OOFU01000003.1_pt1 | contig 28161 bp, 19 predicted proteins | sample 1670361 | NCBI WGS metagenome assembly OOFU01 (sample SAMEA98145418, study PRJEB22522) | marine metagenome | biome: marine biome; feature: marine water body; material: sea ice | place: Arctic Ocean | collected 14-Sep-2015 | depth 1.3 m
GTTGAAGGCTGTAGACTCCTCGGGAACCAATTCATCATTTCCTGACGTTCTATCCGCAGCGAATGCTGCAGAACCCGTTAAAGGATCAACCATCTGATTTAAGCTAGTACCGCCACCATCTTTTTGAAAGATAGAAGGGGCTCTGAAAGAGGTTGAAATAGATCCTCTAAGAGAAAAATTATCCGTTGCACGCCAAGATACAGCTAGCTTAGGATCAATAGTATCCCCTATAGTACCGCCATAATCTTCATATCGTAATGCGATTTGAATATCTACATCTTCGCTAACTGGCAAAGCCAATTCACCGAACAAGGCAACAACATCTTGCTCACCGTATATGTCGGCATTACCAATTACAAACGAGAAGCTGTCTTGGTTAGACAAAGAATCATAATCTTGGGTTAAATCTTGATAACGATACTGAGCACCAAATGCAAATCCAGCTGCACCGCCATTCATCTCAAATAATTCAGTAGAAATGAACGCTTCAGCTACTTCAAGATTTGAAGTAGAGTCGATTTCTTGACGTCCGGTAAAAGAATCAAACAAGTTTTGTGAATTAGGGGCAGAAGATAACGAGGTAGCAAAAGGGTTAAAATATTCACAAGCTCCGACACCTGCAGTCCCTGAAATTGGATCACAACCTTGTCCACCAAATCCTCTTAAAGCGTTTTGAAATTGTTGCCCCAAGGTATCATTTACTGTAAATAAGAAGTTGTTTCTAGCAGCGGTATAACTGACTTCCCAAAACCCAGAATCCAACTCGCCTTGCAACATAGTACTAAATCTGAAGGTGTCAGACTCTGTGTTAGCTGGGTCACCTGGAAAAGAAGTGCCATCTCCGACGTTACCGACTTCACGACCAAAATAGGACACATCGGTACCGAAAGGATTATTAGGATGGTCAGCAGGAACAGTTGGGAAGGTTAATATAGGAAAGCTTGGTGACCCCCCTCTTACAGCTCTGTTTCTAGCAGTAGAAATTTCAGTCGTCCACTCAACATTATCAGTCAATTGTTTTGTTGCTTGCACAAATGTTGATAAACGTGATTCATCAGGCACAAATGAATAACCATTACCAAAATCAAAACCACAAAATCCAATTTCTAAACCTGGTACTGTTCCCGATGGTGCAAGTAGTCTTGGGAAACCACCAAACTCCTCACATCCTGTTGGGTCTATGAAAGGTGTTCCGCCTAAAAAGTAAGAACCAGGGCTACCTAACGAGCTTGTATCATCTTGAGGACGACTCAAGCGTCGATCGCCAGTAAACATAGGAGAACGATTAGTGTAACTGATAGCTGCCATCAAACTGCTATCATTACCTACCGTTCCCCACAAACCTTGCACTGTATACTCTTTGTTATCACCGTGTGCGCCATCTTGATAATCAAGTGACACTTGCGTACCTTCGTAATCACTCTTGGTAATAAAGTTAACAACACCCGCTACAGCATCAGAGCCGTATAATGCTGATGCACCATCCTTTACTATTTCCATTCGATTTAAAGCTATCATGGGTATCAAAGAGCTGGTATCAACAAAGTTGACCCCGCTATTATTAGGCTGAGCAGTAACAACTTGGCGCTTACTATTAAGCAACACTAAAGTCGAAGAAACACCCAACCCACGTAAATTAATATTTGAGGTGCCTGCTGTTGCGTTTTGTGTAAAAGCATCAGGCGTGTTTTCTGCACCAGTATTAATAGTCAGTGTCTGAGTGATATCACCAATACTTTTGGCACCTATGGCGTCGATAGCCACACTATCAATAACTGCTAGCGGTGAGGGTGATGAGAAGTTTTCACTGCGCCTTACAAAGCTACCCGTCACCATGATCAATTCAAATTCTTGTTCTTTATCTGCACTTTCTTCTTGAGCAATTGCGATGTTGCCCATAGGTATTAGTTGGGCGGAAATTGCCACAGCCAATGCTGTTAGTTTAGTTTTCATTTTCATAATGTGTTCCCAATAGGTGAGCTATTAGCTATTTGTTATTAGATATCTCATTCAAAAGTGGACGATGTAGGACAACCTGACTAAAAGACCACCAAACTACTTGATTCTAATAATATTATTGTTTGCTGAGTGATGAATATACTTATCAACACCCGGCACTAATAGTAGGTTGGAGAAGCTGACATGTAAATAGATTGTTATCTATATGTGAACATCAATTCCCACAATGGTCTGACCAGATAGTTTGAGATTAAAATAAGATAATTGCTGTATATTGTTCAGAACAAATATAAATATTCAGCGTCACTGAGCACCCGCTAATAAAGTCAGAAAAACACCTTTCATGGCAGGTTTATCTCGGCCTTCTATTTCTGCAATAGTTTCAAAATAAAACAACATACCTGAAGCTTTCTGTTCTATTTTGATTAAAGTTGATATAAACCTTATTTTATCATCCGCTCGAACAGGTTCAATAAATCGAATTTTATCAACCCCATAATTGAGTAACGATTTGTATATCGGATCCGGTTGAATTGACTGATAAAGAGAGTTAGGCATTAAAGTAACTGTTAAATACCCGTGCGCAATTGTAGTTCCAAAAGGACTCTCTTTTTTACACCTGTTTGGGTCAACATGTATCCATTGATGATCATTGGTGGCCTTAGCAAACAAGTCTATATCTGCTTGAGAAATACATACCCAATCACCTATTGGCAGTTGCTCTCCCACTGTTAATTCTAATAATGTTTTAGTCATATTACTGTCTCCTTTGTCAATTAATTTAATAGTCTAACAAGCTTCGATATATCAATGTAATGAATATTAACTATAGCTAAACATTGATTTAACTAATATTTAACGTATCCTATTTGCAGATTTGTTGTAAAGGTATGTTTATGAATTTGCACCGTATTGACTTAAATTTATTTGCTGTGTTTGATGCAATTTACACAGCTGGTAGCTTAACGAAAGCCGCAGACGTGTTATGTATTACACAACCAGCGGTAAGTAACTCCCTAGCCCGTTTGCGAGAAATGCTGAACGATCCCTTGTTTGTGCGAACTGGGCACAGTATGACACCCACACCAGTGGCCCAAAATATTATTGGCCCCGCGAGAGAAGCATTGGGGTTACTGCGAAGAAGCGTACAAGAGAGCCACATTTTTGACCCTTTAAAGGCCGAAAAAACCTTTAACTTTGCTTGTAGAGACTTGCTTGAAGTTAGTATCATTCCTCGACTTTTAGGTTCTTTACAGAAAAATGCACCTAAAATATCTATAACAAACTATGAGATTGAACGAAAAAATATCGTATCGGCTATGGCCAGCGGCAATTTAGATTTTTATGCTGATGCATCATCATTTAGCGACCAACATTTATGTAAACAAAAAATTGCTCAAGATAGATTTGTGGTGCTAGCGCGTAAAAATCATCCCTCATTATCTCAAGGCATGAGCATGGATGCGTTTTTACAGCTTGGTCATATTAATGTTTCACACAGAAAAACTGGCGTAGGCCCAATAGACGTTGCGTTAGACAAAGCAGGTGAAAAGCGAAAGGTAGTCATGCGTAGTCAACATTTTTTAACCGTTCCCTCGACCTTGGTTAAGACCGATTTAATCGCTTGTTTGCCTTATCACCTTGCGAAACACTATGACCTATCTATGTATGAGTTACCGTTTGAATTGCCACCACTTGAATACTTTTTATATTGGCACATGAGCGCTGACTTAGATGACGCACATATTTGGATGCGAGATCAAATTGCTCAAGTTGCGCATGCGTTGAACCCTAACTAGTTTCTAGTTAGTTTCAAAAAAATGGCTGGCATGTCGCCAGCCCAAATGTAAAGAGTACCTAAAAACCTTTAATGTGTGGTTTTATCTGCAATCGCTCTACAAAAAAACTTAAAGTACATGAGGCAGCAGCTCTCCTTTCTTGGTCTCATTTAATAATAACAAGTTAAAATATAATCCTTACATTCTATTTTGATGGCGAACGGGCACTACTTTGACCCTCATTAAAATACCCCATTACTTTGCACTACAACCCTAAGATAATTATAAATTGGCTCTTATGTATCAAATCTTAAGTACTGCTCTCTATTAGGGATTTTACATAACCAAACATACAAACGTTTTGATAAAGGCAATTTATTAATTCCTATATTGTTCACGAATAAAATTTAATTAACTATGTCACTGGGATTTTAATCACATCTATAAAAGTTATTCATTGTTATACCTAAGTACCATTTAACAGATTTTTTAATTAAAAAAATTACTATTTAATATTCGCTGTCGAAACTTTGCTTGTTTCATCCCTGAATTATAAATTACTTTGAGAAACTAAATAATGTTGAAATTAATTAAATATCCAATCGCCATAGTAACTATTTCTTTTTTGACAGCGGGGAATGCACAGGCCAATGTAAGCGAAGCATTACAAAACATCTGTACGATTGTTAAAGCAGATGACAAAAGCGAATTACGTAAGAAAATGAAACGTGTTGAGTCCGATTTCAACTTAAAACTTAAAGATTATTACACCGGTATTTCTTGCAGTGGTAACAGTCTTATTCGCACAGCGATGTTAAACAATGCAATAGAAACAGGTACCTTATTGGTGAAAAAAATGCCAAAAAGTGATTTGAATACACCTGAAAAAGATGGCAAAACCATTACCGATTGGGCTTCTGAAAATGGTCTAAATGATTCACCTATTATTTCGGTACTTAATGACAGAATCTAAGCTGCGAGCTGCACACTTCACAACATATTTATCATAAGAACTTAACCTCACACAAAAATTTCAACATGGTTGGTGAGTTATTTATGAGGCAAATTACCCTAGAGAACCGACCTCTTTTGAGGTCGTTTTTACTATGAGAATAATAACTTATAATATAATTGAGTATGCGATCACAGTAACAACTGAGTTGGAAGTTAAAACACGACTAAGAGCAAATGTTTGCTTCAGCACATAACTGCCAATCAATACAGCAAAAATATTACTGGTTTCTCGTAATACCGCGACAGACGAAATAAGCATTTTTGTGATCGCTCATAAAGCAACGCTATAAACACTTATGGATAATATTCCGGTTAAAAGACTTTGTTTCCAATTGCGCAAACCAAAAGAAACAGTTACTTTTCCTCTGCTAATAAAGCTGAAAACCACCACTCCAGCTCCAGTTATAACCTCTAACCATTCTGCATAAACCAAAATAACTTACTGCGTCTCACACCCACTCCACTGAACATGTTGTATCCGGCAATACAAGAAGTAGTCAAAATAGCAAAAATTAAAGGAACAACTGCAATTGTGCTGTTACTTGCTGCTGGATAACTCAAACCGCTACAAACTAAGCAATGTAGATGCAGACATATACATACTGGGATGTATAACAATAATAATGGAACCTAAAATAGCACCAATGAAGCGAACAAATGTCAGCGACAATAACTTGTCCTCACTGTTTTATCTGACACATTCCACATTGAGTGAGCTATGGCGGCCATTAAAACAAACACCTATTATATGGCACTTTAAAACCCATTAACTGCTGGTGATAACATACCCTAACTATCTCACTATTGCGGCTGACTTAATTTGTATCCATATGCTTTTACCCAATGCTAAATCGAGCTTTTGTAAAGATTTTAAGGTCAAACGGGCCAGTAAATAGTTCCCCCCTACTCTTAACCTGACCAATGACATGGCAGGATCTTCATCATTGGTTATTTCTTCTATCCTTCCAGATAATACGTTAAGAATACTGCTGTCAGTATGCGGCGATAAAGTAAGGCTAACATCGCTCGCCAATATACGTATGCGTTGTGTGTTATCTTGAACATTTTCAACATTGGGCAGCCAAAGCTCACCTCCATCAAAAGTGACCCGCATTAAATGCCATTGTTTATCTTTTTCAACCACGTTGCATTCAAGTATAGCCCCCACTTCATTACTCACCCCCAATGGTAAATCAGTTCTAGAAAACAACTCTGTTATGCCACCTTGAGTAATCACTTTTCCTTGTCGCATAATCACAATATGATCTGCTAGCCGAACGATTTCATCAACCGCATGACTGACATACAAAATAGGAATATTAAAGAGGCTACGAAGACGTTCCAAGTAAGGAAGAATTTCAAGTTTACGCGCGGTATCTAATGATGCCAGAGGCTCATCCATTAACAATAGTTTTGGTTGACTTAACAACGCTCTAGCTATAGCCACACGTTGTTTTTCGCCACCAGATAACTGCTGAGGAAATTGTGTCAATATATTATTAATACCCATCACACTGATAACTTGATTTAATAATTTGAGGTTAACGGCTTGATGATTTCGTTTGATGGCATAGTGAAGATTACCCATAGCCGTTAGGTGATCAAATAGACTGGCCTCTTGGAACACATACCCGATACTCCGCTTGTGAGTAGGGACAAATATACTGGTTTCCTGCCAACATTCACCATTAACATTTAACCTACCAGAAGCGTTTTTTTCAAGACCTGCAATACAACGCAACAAGGATGTTTTGCCCGAACCAGATTCGCCAAAAATAGCGGTTATACCCTGCCCAGGCATATTAATGTCGATGTCGAGGGCAAAAGTAGATTTAGCTGAGGTAGCATAACGTAGATAAAAACTTGCTTGGATCCCTTGGGCAGGTTTTTCGGGCTTGTCCAACACTTTTATCTTTTTGCTTTTATCTGCCATAGGTCATGCCTACCGCTTTGCGTTTGCGTTGAAAGGTATACAATATTAATAATACCACAAATGAAAATACAACCATTACACCCGACAACGCATGGGCCTGAGCATATTCTAATGCTTCCACATGATCGTAAATTTGTACGGATACTACACGGGTTTCTCCGGGGATACTGCCACCTATCATTAACACAATACCAAACTCACCCACTGTATGTGCAAAACCAAGAATGGTCGCGGTCATAAAACCTGGTTTTGCTAAAGGTAATACCACCGTAAAAAAACGATCGAGTGGACCTGCCCCAAGGGTTGCGGCTGCTTCTATAGGTCGATTACCAATAGCTTCGATTGCATTTTGAATAGGCTGCACAACAAAAGGCATAGAATACACCATCGAAGCGATCACTAGTCCCCAAAAAGTAAAAGGTAAAGTACCCAGTCCAAGCGCTTGAGTAAATTGCCCAATTGCTCCATTTGGCCCCATAGCTAATAATAAATAAAAACCTAACACGGTAGGAGGAAGCACTAAGGGTAACGCCACTATCGCACTTACTGGACCTTTGAACCAAGAATGTGTTCTGGCTAACCACCAAGCGACTGGGGTAGCCAATATCAACAATAATATTGTGACTGTTGTTGCTAAACGTAACGTCAACCAAATAGTTGCAATATCGCCATCAGTGAGACTCATAAATCTTGGCCCACATCCAGACTGTCTAAAGAAAGATAACCGTACTCAGCGATAATATTTTGAGCCTTATCAGTGTGCATAAAATCTAAGAAGGCTTTTGCGCCTAAACTTTTTGCAGCAGAGCGCAGTAAAACTGCATCTTGCTTAATGGGTCGATGCATTTTGTCAGGTACCAACCAATAAGAACCTTGATGGATTTTCTTCACTTTATTGATACTAATTAACTGCGACAAAGCAATAAAACCCAAGTCTGCGTTACCGGAGCTCACAAACTGGTATGTTTGCGCAATATTTTCACCTCGTACCCACTTTGGTCGAGTAACGTCGATTAACTCTAAATGTGTAAGTACCTCTAAAGCGGCGGTTCCATAAGGTGCTAATTTAGGATTAGCAATCGCTAGTTTATTAAATAAACTATTCTTAAATTTAGTTTCCACTTTATTAGAAAAGTCAGGGCGAGCGCTCCACAAAGCAAGGCGTCCAATAGCATAGGTAAAACGGCTTGAAGCAATCACTAGTCCATCTTTTTGCAATGCATCAGGCTTAGCTTGATCTGCAGAAAAAAATAGTTCATAAGGTGCACCTTGTCTGATTTGTGCATAAAACTTTCCAGACGACCCAAAAGACAAGGCAATTTGATAATCAGACGTTTTCTCGAATTCGAGCACTAGACTTTGCATCGTTTTACTAAAATTAGCAGCCACTGCAACATGTACTGATTTAGACTCCGCACATAGTGTAAAAGCAGGTAAAAGTAAAAATACCAGCCACTTTTTTATTTTCATACTATTGGACCCGTCATCTCAAAATAAGTGGTATACAATTGATTTTTATAACTTTATCACAGGCCTGTTTTTTGTGAGCACTTTTCAGCTAATCGTATTTTAGTTAGCAATTTTTTTATACTGGTGCTCATTATTCAACTTGGCATCATGTTTATCATTTGACTACAACATATTTACCTTATGTGAGTGAGCATGGTCAGCGAGCGTAATGTAATCTGCTAGCAAACCTGCCTCGATATAAACTGATTAATCATTTTCATTCCATTCATTGTATTGATAAAACATAAAATCAAGTGGCATAGAGATGTGTTGGTATACAATAAATCACACATAAAAAGTGATGAACATTTTAAAGTACACATGACTAAATCTATTTAGTCTGCTTGCAATGTATATGATGCTCGAGCAATGTTGCCCACTTTTGACTATAACCATGCACAGCCAGAGTCGGTGTTTGATTGAGTTCGATAAGTGTTTTGTGCTCATTTGCCCAAGCAAAAATACCACCATATAAATTCCATACATTGGAAAATCCAGAGGCTATAAGTTTTTCGGCTATTTTTTCGCTGCGCACACCTATAGAGCAGTAAACCACCACGTTTGTATCTTTTGGGGTGCCTGATAACCTACAAATGGAAAAATCATGATCCCCTACCCACTTTGCATTCGGTAAATGGCTAGTTTTAAACTCAACTAATTCCCGACTATCTAATATTAGCCAATCAGACTCGCACTTTATTAAATCAGCCAGATCACCGGTGCTTATAACAGGTACCGAGCCTTTCAACATTTTTTTTAGTGCATCTTCAATTTTAAATGACACTTGGGTATGAAGTGGTGACATTTTTATAATTCTGATGTTTCAGGCATAACGTATGCTTGGGTACCCCACAAAGGCACGGTCGAAAGACTGTGTTTGAAACTTCCAGACGTTTCTTTTGTAGAATACGAGACATACATCAATGTTTGACTTTGTTCATCAAACACACGGCGAATTTTCATGCTTTTAAAAAAGATGCTTTTTGATTTTTTGAATACTATTTCACCTGATTTTGACTTATCGATAGTCGCTATCATTGCAGCACTGATTTCTCCCGTTTGCCTGCAAGCGATTGAACTGTCAGAGGGGTCAGACAAGCTAAGATCCGCCTCAATACTAGCAACATGGCAAGTCACGCCAGTAACAATGGGATCAACCATAGTATTTAATTTGATATCCTGTGTAGTAAAAACGCCTAGTGATATATCACCTACTTCATTTTTATCACAGCTTAGAAGTAACAAACTAATCCCAAAACATACATATAATACTTTCATTTTTTATCCTTAATACTTAATTTTAACTGACGACTTATTTTAATTAGTTTTGAACTTTTACTCTAAAAGAGCGACTTAGTAATGACAGCCTAGTGAACTGTCTCTCCCTGGGCCGTTTAGCATAGAGACTATGCTAGCGGCTTTTAACTTCCTGTCAAAGCTTCTGTATCCCTTGATGGCTTGTTAAAATTAAAGAACACACCTTGTGTACACAAAAACCACAAACAATCTGACTTTCTAAGCTAAAATGCTGTATATTCCTGCCTCGCTTTTTGCAGTCGCACAGGATCAGTATGAAATTTTCAAATTTAGGTTTAGCCAATGAAATCCAACAGGCTCTTGAAGTCTGTGGTTATACTGAAATGACGCCTGTGCAAGAACAAGCTATTGTTCCTGCACGCAGAGGCAAAGATTTATTAGTCAATGCTCAAACAGGTACAGGTAAAACAGCAGCCTTTGCCCTACCTATCTTGCAACAGATGTTGGATAAACCTAAGGACACGTTATCAGGCAGCCCGCGAGCATTGATCTTAACACCAACTAGAGAGTTAGCTGAGCAACTCGCCAGTACGATTGGTGCTTACGCGCAGTTTTTACCTTTAAAAGTCACGGCGCTTTATGGTGGTGTAAAAATGGGTGGGCAGGCAAGTAAACTTAGGGGTGGTGTAGATATTCTAATTTCAACACCAGGGCGCTTAATTGAACATTTAGAGCTGAGTAACGTCAATTTAGCCAATGCTGAGTTTGTAGTACTTGATGAAGCAGACCGTATGTTGGATATGGGTTTTATTGCTGACGTACAAAATATATTGCAATACACAGCAAAAAAACGACAAACTCTATTATTTTCTGCGACTTCATCTCCTGCGGTGAATGAACTATCCCATAAGTTACTTAACAATCACACCGTGCTTCGGGTTAACAAAATCAATGCTGCAGCCGAGACAGTTTCACACGTTATGTATCCTGTCGAAGAGTCACGGAAGATTGATTTGTTCAAAGCCTTACTGAAAGAACAAAACTGGTTTCAGGTTTTAGTGTTTACCAGTACTAAACAACAAGCCGATGAACTCATGGCCGCATTAAAACGAAGCAAAATAGATGCTGCGGTATGCCATGCGGACAAAAGTCAAGGTGCTCGTCGCCGTGCTATTGCCGATTTTAAGTCAGCAAAATTACAAGTATTAATAGCCACGGAAGTCGCCGCTCGGGGTCTAGACATTCAAGGTCTGGACTATGTAGTTAATTACAACTTACCTTATTTACCCGAAGATTATGTACACCGCATCGGTAGAACTGGGCGAGCAGGTAAAGAAGGCTATGCCATATCATTCGTCAGCCGTGAAGAAGAAAACACCGTTGCTCGCATCGAAAAACTGATTAGTAGTAAGATCAAACGTATTGTTAAAGTAGGATTTGAGGTCAGTAATCGTATCAGTTTGTTAAAAAGTGTAGCCAAAAATACACGTAATAGTCGCAGTAACAAAGCGAGTGAGACGAAAATAAGTCACGATAAATCCTCGCCTTATCAAGCAAAAAAATCAAAAGCAAAAGTGTCTAAAATAAAGAGAAAATAAAAACAAAGGCGTTGCTTTCCAAAATTATAGCTACGATACCCGTAGCTATAATTTCAGTTTCGTTACTTCCCCATTAAAAAATGTTTAATTGCATCTTTGTAGTTACGGCTAACTTTTATTTTTTCAAACTCACTCAACTGTAAAAAGAATTCACCTTTTGTGTGAGGGATCACCTTCTCAATAAAATTGAGGTTCACTATAGTAGAACGATGTACTCTTTTAAAAATACTGTCGTCCAATTCATCTAACAATTCTTTAAGCGTGCTGCGCTTAATATGCGTTTCACCTTGGGAATGCAAACAAACATAATCGCCAGCTGCATCCACCCATTCAATTTCAGACTGTTTCAAAATAGTGATTTCATCTCTATCCTTAATCACCACCTTGCGCTCAACAACACTCGATATCTGATGCAAAGATGGACTCGCAACAACATCATTAGCTGTAAAATCTTTATGATTAATCGCATCTATTGCTCCTAAAATAGGACGTTTATTCACTGACTGATCTATCACATTCAAACGTTGGCTCGCTCGCTGGACAGCCCGACCTATCCGTTCATCATCTATTGGCTTTAAAATATAGTCCACAGCCTGCACATCAAAAGCATCTAACGCATATTGTTCATAAGCAGTGGTAAACACTATTAATGGCAAAATATCACTTTGTATGCCCTTAACTACATCAAAGCCATTTAAACCAGGCATCTGAATGTCTAGAAAAATTAAATCAGGGGCTAGATCTAAGGTTGCAGCTATCGCTTCTCGTCCATTTTTACATTCACCCACAATTTCAATTTCAGCTATTTTATTTAATTTTGCGCGAAGCAGTCTTAGTGCTAAAGGTTCGTCATCAACTATCAGCGTTCTTAGTTTGATCATACTTTATACTCATTCCCTGATAACCGTTCTTGATTGCTCATTGGATACCCACTGCCCGTAATACTGTACTCACATGGTATTTCTATAGTGGTTCTTAGACCGCCTAATGGCAAGAGGTCAATGCTCACCGTAAAATCGTTTTCATACAGTGCTTTTAATCGTTCATTGGTGTTGCGCAGACCTATGCCCCTTCCTTTAGAGCTTTCCATTTTACTTTTGCCTATTTTGCTACCGCTGCCCGTATCACTCAATTGCATAATTAGACGTTGTTCAACTACTTTAGCTAGAAGTGTAATCGTGCCACCCAACTCATTTTGGGCAATCGCGTGTTTCATGGAGTTCTCAATAATGGGTTGTAATAACAGGCTGGGTACCATGGCTAATTTAGCCTGTTCATTAATTTTAAAGTCCAAATTCAACCTATCACCAAAACGTGTTTTTTCAATTTCCAAGTACAGATTAAGTGCCTTAACTTCATTTTCTAGTGATAGTTTTGTGTCCGGATTATTATCTAAAGAGTGTCGTAAAAATCGACTCAATTGCACCGTCATGCTTTGTGCTTTTTCGGATTCATTGACCTCCACCAAAGAGCTAATAGCGTTTAGGGTGTTACATAAAAAGTGTGGATTCAATTGATAACGCAACATTTTTATTTGGGCGTCTCGTGCAATGGTTTGAGCACGCATGCGTTTCATCTGCTCTTCGCGAGCTTCTGCTTCCACTTTTAACATGATCCTGTGTTCAGTTTGCAGTAGATCATTGTAACGCATACCATGGAATAGACCGGTCCAGCATAAAAATATAAAAACACTGGCAAAGTGCCAACCACCAAACTCACTCCATTCGGTGCTGATTTCGGTCAAACGGATAAAAGCTTCAATTCTAAATAAAGTCCAAACCAGCGACACTACCAACACCATCAAAAATCCCACTGTGGCACGATAAACAAAAGGCCTGTGCCAAATATGCATAAAACCTACATGTAAAAACAAAGTCAGTATCAGCCCTAATATTGCCTGCAGTATAATATGTACAATATGTGACCAACCGTAAGGCCCGTACCACAACGTCAAAGAAAAAAAGCTGACAGTACTAACAAATGCCCAAAACCCTAATTGTAATAAACCAAATTGGTAAACACTATAACGGCCAATCATAGTGGGTGGGCGTTTAAAAAATGATGTCACATGGTTTTCCTATTATGCCAACTGCGTTAGCATCAATTTCAGGTTGGAGTTTACACTCGGTATATGTTGCTCGCCATCAGTTCAGTCCGTACTATCGATAATATTGACCGCTCTATCGCAATTCATGATCTTTCTAAGAGTAATAGTCTAGCGTGACAAGCACTTAGTGAATAGTCTTTATCAATAAACCACATTATAGGCAGTAAGAATGAAAACAAACCAGCCTCATACAATTTTCTATGTATTTTATGTATCCATCATTGTTGCCTTAGGCGGTTTCCTGATGGGTTTTGATGCATCAGTGATATCAGGTGTCGTTAAATTTATAGAACCAGAGTTTAACTTATCTAAAATTGAATTGGGGTGGGCTGTGGCATCTTTATCACTCACCGCAACATTAGCAATGGTGACGGCCGGTCCTTTGAGCGATAGATTTGGTAGAAAACCAGTACTTAAATGTGCTGCAGCTCTGTTTTTTTTATCAGCCATAGCGTCAGCTTTAGCCCCTAACTTTCTCACACTAGTGATTGCCCGAATGGTCGGTGGTCTAGGTGTAGGTGCAGCATTAATTATTGCCCCAATGTATATCGCAGAGATCGGTCCTGCTAAGTATCGAGGCAGAATGGTATCACTCAATCAGCTAAATATTGTGCTGGGGATTTCGGTAGCTTTTTTCACTAACTTTTTAATATTAAGATCAGCAGAGATAGATAGCAATTGGGTACAAACATTAGGACTTGAAAAATGGAACTGGCGATGGATGCTCGGTATTGAAGCTATTCCAGCCTTACTTTACTTCATTTGACTGTCAATAGTACCTGAGAGTCCTCGCTGGTTGATGATGAAAGGCCGCAGCAATGAAGCATTACTAATACTCAGGAAAGCCTTAGGAGAACAAGCAGCGGATAAAGAAGTGTCACAAATAAGCTTGAGCATTGACCAACAAAAAAATCAAACCAAAGGTTCTTTTTTAGAACTACTGAAACCATCAATGCGCTTAGTCATGATAGTGGGTATTTCAATTGCTATTTTACAGCAAATTACCGGCATCAATGCGGTCTTCTTTTATGCGCCTATGATATTTGAACAAACAGGACTAGGGACTGACGCCGCATTCATGCAGGCTATTCTGGTGGGCTTAACCAATGTTGTGTTTACTCTAGTCGCTATTGCGCTAATAGATAAACTAGGGCGTAAATCCCTGTTAGTGATGGGTGTATCTGGCATCATCGTATGTATGTTTAGCTTGGCTTATCAATTCAATGCAGCGACGTATACATTAACAGCCCAAGCCATCAATGCTTTGCCAGCAGGAATAGATATGGCCGCTTTACAGCCTATTTTAGGTACCACCTTTAATAGCGATTTGGCTTTTAAATCAGCCATCAGCGAACTGTTAGGTGCTGGGGCCGCAAGTCAGTTTGAGTCAAGTGTAGTCTCCGCTGCTATCCAGATGAACGGTACCATGATATTGCTTAGCATCTTAGGCTTTGTGGCTTGTTTTGCAGTGTCCCTTGGACCTGTTATGTGGGTCCTATTTTCAGAATTATTTCCTAACAGGATAAGAGGGATCGCTATTTCATTTGTTGGGCTGATCAACTCTGCTGTTAGCTTTTTAGTGCAGTTGGTTTTTCCATGGGAACTCGCCAATTTAGGGGCAACGTTAACCTTTGCGACCTATGGTGGCTTTGCATTAGCGGGGTTGCTGATAATCCTAAAATATGTACCTGAGACCAAAGGCAAAACACTGGAAGAATTAGAAACATTATTGGTTAAAAACTAAAACGAGAGGTCATCAAGAGTACTGAGCTAGTCACTATCCAGTCAGTACCCTTGATGTTGATTAAATTATTTTCTACTTATATTTTTTCAAATCAAACGAACATACAAAACCAATTTTTGGTATAAATTTTCAGCCCCCTACAACACTTGAGACAGCACAGGTTTTTCATAAACAATTTAAAATTAAGCTTAAATAGCTTGTTGAAATTTATGCGATTTTATTGATATCACAACCTGCGATGCACTTCATACCAATGCTATTTTAAGTCATATATTATGAAACGCAGAATTATCTTGTTCAAAACACATCAGAAACTTATGTCAGAAACCTATGAACAGTGTTTTACCGGGGTTCAACATGCTTAAGCTTCAAGATCGCCATCAGCCCTTTTGTATTTTTTTGAGGCACTTCACAACTCCTTGCGCTGATTTAGCTTCAGGCAACTTTGTTTTACATAATTTTATCCGTTACTCGTATAATGGGTAATTACTTCGCGTTTAACTTTCGCATTTAACTTTCGCATTTAACTTTCGCATTTTTACAAAATACAAAATCTTATGGCGATAAAGTAGCATTTCCTGCAAATGATTTTGACGATGCCTGTTTAACGATGCCTGTTTAACGATGCCTGTTTAACGATCCTTTGTCGGTAATATGGCTATGAAGCATAAACCTGCTTTGTATCAATCATTACCAGCGATTAGTGCGGGACTGGATAACCACTGAGCAAAAAATGTTTGCCAGAACAAGTTTGGTGTCAATGTTGTGGATTGTGAACAAGTCATAGCTGTGTTTATTGATAGTTGTGTTTATTGATAGTTGTGTTTATTGATAGTTATGTTTATTAATAGTTATGTTTATTAATAGTTATATTTATTGATAGCTGCGCTGGTATATATTAGTCAGGGTTGACTGGCATAAATCATCTAAAACAGGTATTTGAAGGTTTCCATCACTCAGTTCGCTTTAGTAAGACATGATAAAAAACGCATCAGGTGGTAGGCGTTTCCCGTAAAAGTGACCTAAAAAAAGGATTAATGTTGAATGGCTACTATTAGGCTTTCGTAAGCTCAATGTAAAGTACACGCCTGTGTGTGCAAGCTAACATATTTAGTTAACGGCTACATTTACACCGTATATGAATGACGTAATAGTGATGTTATGCCACGCCAAGGATTAGGTATGGGTCCAGTTAATACAGACCGGTAATATTGTTTGTTGAACCCTAATAGCAATCAAACATCTCGGAAAAAACTACGATGCCATATTAATGAGGTCAAACAACAACGTGTGGCACCAACTCTGTTCTACTTTATAGACACAGCAGCACAGAATAGTCTTAACCCAACTCTCATATCGCTGCGATGTTGTCGCTTGATACAACGTCAACCCAACATATTATTGGATAAGGTGTTCCAACAAGCACAACATGGGCTGCTGCGCTCTCGATACCAAGGAGATTTAGGCTGGGACCTCAACGTATCAATACAAGCAATATTAATAACCATGAGGGCGTATTTTTTTAATATACTCAAGAATGGGAAACAGTTCTGGCGCTGTTACATATCGAGGTGAACGCAGTTCCGTCACGTCTGAGCGAATGATGGCAGATGCAGTAACAACAATGACAACTCAGCTCGCCTCTATTTCCAAAAACTACACTGCCAAAGCTGTTTAAGATTAGTCATGACTGAGAAAAGTTGAGGTTAATTGAGTTCAGTAACATATAAATATTAGTTGAGGGGCATCAATGTTTACCATGCCCTTGGTATTGAATAATAGTTAAAGCTCTCCGCGCCTTGCCACTAGCTCTTCTTTGATTTTGTGCGCAGTTTCTTCATTTAGATCGTATTTCCACATTACAATAATAGCTAACGCTGCGGTGGTTGCAGGGATTACAATATCTGCTATCCGAAGATTGGTCATCGTTTCTACTGATTGCGAGGCTGCTGATGCATCAAAACCAACAACCTTGAGAACCACACCGCCCAATATCAGTGCTAGAGCTTGTCCGAGTTTGACCATTAACCAATATATAGCGGCAAAAGTGCCTTCTCTGCGCGGCATTCCATTCTTGAGCTCATCCATGTCACACACATCTGCGGTCATGCTTAACATCAGGGTAAACAATCCGCCAATACCAAAAGACATCAAAGGAATAGGCATAAATATAAGCCAAGGATTTTCAGGATTAAAGCCGTACCATTTTAGCCCATAACCAACGATCGAAATCATGGTTGAAATGATAAACGCATTGCGTTTACCCCATTTATTTGCCATCAAAGTTACAATAGGGATAACCAAAAAGGCAGTAACGAGAGCACTAACGGTGGCAAACCAACCAGGCCAAGAACCGGTTGCGCCATAATCACCGTTAAACATATGGAATACGATAATGAAAAAAGCAAATGATGCAACTAATTGAAAACCATTAAACACCAAAAAAGTCGCACCACATAATCTAACAAATGATGTATTTTTAAACGCTTGACCTATGCCTTTGAAAACGGCTTTGAGGTTGGTAAACATAGTCCTGAATGAAATTTCAGCTCTATTGTCGATATGAGAGCTATCAATGCCTTTGCAGAATAAACCAGGGACAATACCCAATACGATACAAGTGCCAGCTACATACAAAGATAACGTTCTAACGCCTTCAGCCTGAGTTTCAAACAAGTCTGGGTCAGCAATCAGTACCCAAAACCAAGGCACTATCATCCAAGCAATTTGGCCCATAACCTGTGAGAAAGCCATTAAACGCGTGCGCTCGTTATAATCAGAGGTCATTTCGTAACCCATTCCCACAAAAGGCGTCGCGTACATAGTATTACCTATAGTGAACGCCATAGAAAAAAGTAGGAAATACCAGAACGTATAATCTTGTGATGCTTCTGGGTTGAGTTGCCATAAAAAAGCAAAGAATATACCGCTCAAAATGGCACCCACAACTATATAGGGTCTCCTCCTACCCCACTTAGATTTAGTGTTATCGGTAATGAAGCCCATAATGGGATCGGTGATAGCATCAAAAATTCTCGGCAATCCTGCTAATAGACCTGCTAATAGTGGGTCTACACCAAATGCAGTAATCAAGAAAAAGGCAAAAATCCCTAAGGAAGCCGGAAGTAGATTAAGTACAAGAGTACCAGTTCCATAGGCCGCTTTTTGTCCAAATGGGACGCGATCTTTGTCGATAGTTTGATAATTGGACATATTATTTTTTGTTCAACCTTATTGAAATATTGTGTTTAAAATACGTTATCTTGTAAGCAACCGGCATCGTTTGCTTTTGTTCAAATTCTAGATTTCTTGTCAATACAGCACATGTTATGTGTTAATTACTGATTATATTTTTGCTGACGTTAATTTTTTTAACAGCCAGCAACAGGCACAAAATGACTAGGCTTAACTGTAAAGATTATACTGCCAAGTATTAGCCAGTCGTAATTCCAAGAAAATCATCTTATACGTCGTTACTTGGGATGGTAAATCACTAAAAACTGGTTAGCTTGCACATCGTTTAACTCGCTTGTCTGAGCTGCTAATCCCGGCCAAACGATAAGGACTTTTTCAATAACTTGATTTTCAGCAATACCAAAGTGTGCTTCAACCGGGCTCTGAGAGACATAATTATTCCCCAGTTGTAACTCACGCATCTGTTGCTTGCCGTTTACTGTAATATAAATTTGAGCACCGACTGCCTGGGGATTTAGCCTAGTACCTTTAAGCTGAATATTGAGAAAATTATTACCATTTGCAAAACTGTTATTTCGAAATAAGCTGGGGGACTCGCCACTATTTGCAATCAACATGTCAAGGTCACCGTCTCGATCATAATCGTGACATACTAGACCTCGGCCCATAGCGGTATGTGTTATTCCTAACTCCACTCCCCTTTCGGTGAAAGTGCTGTCACCATTATTAATATATAACACTGCACGGTCATTATTAAAGCGCTCAAAAGAACGGTCTACTGATTGTTGTTCGGTCCATCCATCATAACCATTTACCGCAAAAAGATCCTGGAAACCATCATTGTTAAAGTCAGCAAAGCAAGTTCCCCAGCCCCAATATGCTTGTCTCACACCTGCTGCATCAGTGACATTGGTATAATTACCCTGACCATCATTTTGATACATACGACTGCCATCTAACTGGCCAGTGTTAAAAGACTTTTCTACCGTGTCACCTATGGCTGACACATACCAGTCCAAATCACCATCATTGTCGTAATCAGCTACTGTGGCACCCATACCAGATCTATCGTTGATAGTGGGAGGGGTAAAATCAACATAACCTGCTCCTGCATTATTAACCAACACCTTACTGTAGCTATAGTCAGCACTAAGCAGAATATCTGGAAAACGGTCATTGTTAAAATCAGCAAACACAGGCGTAAAAGAATACTCGTACTTTAATTGTGGCTCATCACCGTCTTCCGCAGCAGTAAATGTACCAATGTCGACAATGTCACTCACATCGATAAAATTACCTGCGCCTTGATTCTGCCAAAGAAATTCCCACCGATCCTGTTTATTTATAGGATCCCAATGGGTAAAAAATAAATCAAGATCACCATCTAAGTCATGATCCCCGGCTGCTACCGACAAGGTAGATTTAGTTAAGTTTAGACCTGTGGACTCAGAAATATCCGTAAAGCTACCATCCCCATTATTGGCAAACACTTGCACAACAGAAGGTGGTTCCTGAATGCTCAATAAGTCTGGTAGCCCATCAAGATTAATATCCAGAAATGCCCCACCATGGCCTGCAGATAAGCTAGTGATACCTGCTTGTTGTGTGGTTTCAAAAAAACGTCCATCTGCTTGTAAACTAAAAAGCTTACCCAAATTATTACGTCCATGAGTCACATATATATCCATGCGACCATCTGAATTATAATCACTTACTGCTATGCCACCAGATACGCGAGCAGTAGACCCGTCTAGTGGAGATGTAGTTGTTTCATAACACAAGCCTGCATTAAAACTAACATCATTGAACACAGCGTTAGCATCAGTTTCTACAAGGTCACAACCAATATTAGGCCCTGTTAAAAATTGCGATGAGTCAATTGGAGAATAAGCTTCGACTTGCAGACTAATAATCTCTTCGACAATTAACCCATCAGTAGAGTTTGGTGAAGATGAATCTGAGCCACCACAAGCCGATATCAGTAAAAAAGGTAAAATTAACAAGGTTCTTATTGGCAATACTTTACTACTCACTTTATGATGATTACTCATTAACATCTTTCCAAAATTTATAGAGCACTTGAGCCATATTAAACAAACTGCTCTAGATAAAGAAACTAGTGGTGTCAAAATCAATTTTGGTTTCAACCTGATTTTTCACCTCGTACATCATACAAAAATAATACATTGAGAACTCGCCAATATTTATTGGTCAAAAAATGATTGAACAAATTCAAAGCTATCTGTGGCAATTTTCACACCAATTTTACGTGCCGGAATATCATCAGCTGGTGGATGGATACCTCCCCAAATACGCGACAAGCTACATTGATCAGAAGCATCTTGGTAAGTAGCCCATTGTAACGTCATGCTCACACTTGGGCCTTTTTCAAACACCAGAAAGTCATTAGCAATCACCTCAAATTCACTCATTCCACCAGGGAAATAGGCAGTTCCTGTAATAGATGTCATCAAATCTGCAGCGGCTCTAGAAAAAGTTGAATGACCTGATACATAACCAGCAAAAGGTGGGGTAACAAAACTCGGTCTCTGATAAGGCCACCACTCTTCAGCTAGGATCCACTCCACACCAGCCTGGTCTTCCAAAGGATCGCTCACATAACCTGGACCTTTCCAAGCATAAAGTTTAATTTTGCCAATGTGTTGTGGCTTATCGATAGCCAAAAGGTCAGTTTCTGTAACCAATTCAATAAATCCCTCTACCAAAGGCAAACCACTCACATGGTATGAGGGTAATGATGGGTCACTGCTTTGTCCTAAGTCAGCCATAGCACGAATAGCAGATACTGGTCGAATATAGTCATAACGGCCTTTTATTCCCCATACAGCCACAGCAGCATCATGCATGGTGCCCCCCATAGCAAAATAAGATTTAATATCCCACTCAAGCTTTGATAATGTATCACCTTCACCAGCCCAACGTTTTTCTAGCAATGGGTGATCACTGACAGAATTTAATATAACAAACCAGTGTCCAGGTGGGGTTTCTGACTCCGGTCCATCAGCCCAAAATTCGGCTAAAACTCGGGTGTAATCACCTCTCGGGACAATTTGTTCCGTGTAAGGTTGATTGGTGACTGGGTTAAGACCATAACCTGTACTTGGATCGCCACCCTCAAGTTGTTTATAAAATTCATTAAATTCTGTAAAAGAATTGGGAAACGAAGTGATGTTACCAATACTATTTGGCGAGATATCCCACATCACGCCATCATTTTGATCAAGATGCGACGACCAAATAGACACTAATGAAAAGCCCCATTTAAATTGCTCACTTATTGCTCCCTCAATCAATGGTGGCATACCGGGATCATGGTAAACCTGATAATCAAAGCCATCCCGTGTAAACGTGGTTTTATCGTTTTCTGACAAAGCAAAAGGAACAACTTGTCCCCATTCAGGGCTCAAAAAAGTAGGAGCTTCATCAAGACGGTTGCCGGCTTGATCTATAAAACCGTCAATCGAAAGTGGTTGCCAACGGTTCAAATCGACAATAGACGGGTTGCCTACTTCAGAATTACTGAGCACTAAGGCAGGATTCACAGGTTGATAACTGGTGTTAGAGTAAAATTTTGGCTCATTCGCACCATCTTGCAAACCAAATCTAATATAGCAGTCTGCAATATAATTACCTAAAGCTGGCGCTGAACCTTGTCCATAATCCAATGATTCGTCGTCAAAGTCGTAGCCTAAATCCTGCATTAAATCAGTGGCAGCAGCCATAATTTCAACTGAACCGGGAGAAAAAATAAATCGATGTTTAATCATTCTGTAGGCTGCAAAACTAATGGCTTGTTCTTGTACGGGCAGAATGTCCTCTGGCAATTGAATAACAGTTGAAGGACAAGAAAATCCAGCGACCTCATTGCCTAATAAAAAGCTTCGGGTTGATGGATTGTAAACTGACCATGCATCAAACATCGCAGAGGAAATATGAAATAAATTTCTGGCATGTATAGTGGGACGTGCAAAATCATTACGTATAGCGAGTAATAGCACTTCATTCCACATGCGAGCTACAGATTGACCTTCTCGCTCAGGCGTTAAAACAACTTGAGGTGGAACAACAACACTAGGTGTGGTGCCGGTATTAGCTCCTCCACCACATCCAGTTAAAATCAAGCTGGTTAGAATTGTAACGCACAGTTTCTTAATCGTTCTTCTTAAATACATTTTATACTTAGCCATAATACCAACATCTAACTTGTTTTACTCACCAATAAAACCGTATGATCAGTTTTTTGGCGAGGTCGAACAAAATTTACTCTAGTCTATATAAACTCAACGAAAAATACACTTAACGATGAATACAAAAATAGAGTCATTTGGTCTAGGTTGATGACTAAGAACAATTCCATTAATTCTAAGTAACAAGGTGAGCTTTTCACACCTGAATAATATTTATTGTTTACTCAATCTGGTGAAAAACAAATCTAGCAAATAATTACCTGCTAGATTACTAAACCATATAAATTGACGATTTATTAATGATCTAACCGTAAGTTTTCTGCATAACTTGTTTAGGTTTGCGGTCAACCTTAAACAATCCCCAGTGTTTCTCAGGTTCTTGTGGATCATCAGAACCTTTCCAAGGCTCATCGAATGCTTCAAATACAAACGTAAGAATACGCTCTTCTGTGGTCCATTCTAATAATTGTGCATAGTAAGCTGTCTGTAATTCTTCTGAAGCATTCCATACATCAATACCGTGGCCATTTGACTGAGTCGTCCATCCAGCTTCAGTAATGACAATAGGTTTATCTGGATGACAGCCCAACACTTCACGATAATTTTTCTTAGTATATTCAAGAGCATTGTCAATATTTTGAAATTCCCATACTGGGTAGGTATGTATAGAAATAAAATCAAGCTCAGCGACCAATGGGGCAAGTTTGTTGGTCCATGGCACATAATTTTCACAAAACGTCACTGGCTGAGCAATATTACTTTTTATGCGTTGTACATATGTAACCAAGCTTTCGACTGGTACCATATGATCAGTCCATTCCACGCTGGCTTCATTACCCACAGATACAGAGAACACTGTTTTTGGATATTGGGCAGCCAAAGCAATAAGCTGCTCAATTTGTTCACTATTGTGTAATTTATTTTCAGCTAGTTTTTCGTCATTAAAATGAGCACCCCAAGGACAGTTTGGATTACTGACCTCAGCTGCCATATCTACACCTAACATAACATGAAAATTCAGATCTTCTTTTTCAATTACAGCAAGCACTGTCTCAGCGTGTCGACTGCAATCATATAAACGTAAAAAAGACCAATTATCAGCTAATAATAATAGGTCTTCTTTTACCTCTTCATAACTTGGAAAAATCCCTAAACGTGGATTTTGACCATCTCTGTAGCCAGAATAACAAACACTATTTCCATGTGTAAGCCCTGTCATTTTTTCGATTGCAGATTTACGTACTAAACTATTTCGCATATTTGTGGTTACCATCTTTATCTAAAATGCCCCAATATGCACCTACGTCACCTTCATCAGCGACCTTCCAGTCCTCGTCAAAAGATGAGAAATAGAACAAATCAATCCCTTCTTCTTGTGTCCAATGGTAGGAATCAACAAAATAACGAATAGCATTTTCGTATGATGGAATAGAGCCTCTCTCAGGGCTACCTTGATCTGGCCAACCAGTTTCACTGATAATGACTTTTTTGCCTGGGGCCACTTTCTGTGCTCTGTAATACATCTGTTTCATATAAACCAAAGCATGTTCTGCAGGATAACCTTCCCAAAAGGGGTAACAATTAGCAAAAATCACATCACAAGCATCTGTTACTTTTTGATTATCTTCAAATAAGAAGTATGCATCGACATAACCCACTGGTACGCCAGGTGCACCCTCTTTGGCACGATTAATATAGTCTATTAACTGTTCCTGAGACATTTCCTCACGCAATAACACTTCGTTACCCACAGCGAGTAAATCAGCATAACCGTCTTTAGCAATTTCAATAGCATTAGCAAGTTCTTTTTCATTATTCTCAATATCTGCTTCTAACCACACACCAACTAGTGTTTTCAGGCCATATTCTGCAGCAATTTTTGGAATTAATTCATTTCCCTCAGTACATGAAAAAGTTCTGACCCATTTCACATGAGGCGCTATAAGTCGCAAACGCTGATGAATTTGTTGTTCTGTAATCTGGGTCCCTGGACCTTGCCCTGTAATATATGGACTAAAAGACAAACCGTGAATTTTGTCAGCCAACAAATTACTCACTTCAGCTTGTAATTCTGCTACCGACAACTCACCTGCGTGCAGTAAATTAGCGCGATTTCTATAATAATTTCCAGACATATTGCTCTCTATTTCATTTACAACATACTGCGTATATTAATCACTTAGCAGTTGATTTGTGTTTAAAGTAATGTGAATTTTCTTGATAAAACCTGTTCGGTTAAACAAGGCATCAGTGTATTCGTCAGCTAACGTTAGTTCGTCGAACTTGATATGTTTTCCATCCGACGTGGTTAATACTAGAACCGGTTCCTCAGTGTTCAATTCATATACTATAGGAACTTGACACCAAGTGAACCCAATACCACTTTTTGGTATTATTGTTTCTTGCCAAACGTTATTAACATCAAGGTAACGAAATGGCGTTTCATCAGCAAGGAATTCACGACTACGAAGAAGTTTAGGTTTAAATTCAACCTTACCTTTCAAAACATGAATACCTAACTCACCAAACCGGCTCAAAATTTCTTCTTTAACCTGTCCTGTCATACCGGGTTGTTGTGCACCTGCATGTTTAGGAGTGTGAGAGTATGGATCACAAGGAAATGCACCGTATTCATCGGGTGATTTATTAAAACCAATTCCACCTCGTACTCGGTAATAAAGGGAGCCTAAACGTTGAATAAGCTCTGGATCAGCATCTGCTGCGACGGCGGCGTAAAAATTTTCCTTAAGAGCCAATAACAGCTTCGACACCATATGCCAATAGACACTGCCTAGTCCTTCAAAGCCAAACATACCTCCAGATCTTCCAGTAAATGACTTATGATTGAAAACTTTTTCATACACAGCTTCAATTTTAGAAATGGTTTTTTTATCTAGACTAGGATAATCAGAACCGAGCTTGTTGAGCTGCAGAATCAACTCACCGTTATTCTTTATATTAGGATTAAAACGATAACAGCCTTGCACGTCATGCATAACGATACGGTCATCAGCAGCGGCCAACATTTGCGCCAGTACTGGTACCTCATCAAATGAATCTTGAGTAATTACATTTTTAGCCAAAAACCGTGTTTGAATTCGATCTGGATATAACATAAAGGTTTTCTGGTCAGGTCGGTAAACATCACTGGCAAATAAAGCATCCAGTACATCAGCAGCTTGTTTGGGGTCAAGAGCCCCTGAACTGATGGCAGCTACTTGTCCCTCTAGCATAGGATAAAGATTTTCTACTGTCGCATTTTCACCATGTAAACCCAACAGGTTATATGATTGGTACAAACCATCATCACCGACGTTAGTCATGATGGTGTGGTCTATTACGATTAATGCTTTGCTGAGCAATAAACCGATCACTTCTACTGAGCAGTCTTCTTTGCGAGTAAAACTCTGAGTTTTATATACAGCTTGTCGATATTTCCAAGCAGCTTGACCTAGGTCTCTTAAAACGTCAAAACGTAAGGTGTCAGATACTGGCGAACCATTAAGTTGTGGACATAATTTTTGTAATACTTCAGCCGTTTCCTTTAACCACAGAGCCACTTCATAAGATAGTTCAGTAGTGTCAGTTTGATCTTTCATGAGATCTTGAAAAAAACATACATAACGTCTTAGATAATTTAGCGTCACCATAGACAAGCCTTGACCAACTAATGCATTGTTAGCATCGTTCCATTCTGGCCTCTGAGCATTTAACCAAATACCTCCATCAACAACCAAGTTGCCCAATTTACATAATAAAGGTACCAATAGTTTTTCTAGCAAATTAACCTGGTAAACATCACCGTTTTTATCCAGTATTAATTTACCATCAGCACCTATTTGTTCGACTTTTTCAGCAATTCGCTCAGCAGAAGCTTCATCATAAGTAACGGTGCTTTTTGCGTTAACTAGCATGTCGTCAAATGATTTGATCCGATATGGAACGTTGGCATAACTAAAAATAGATTTATTAAGAAGTTGAGCCAACAACTCGGGGTGAAATTGCTTAGACAACTCCAACATTTTGAGTAAATAGATGATTTGGTGGTCACCCCAATAGCCAATATAACTCCAAGGATCGTCTGGCTCTTCGACTTCCCAGTCAATACCACCTTTAGTAATGCGATATGGGTTATACCCGTCTATAGTTGATGCATTAACAAATTTAGCGATGACGCATTCTATAAATTCTGGATAACTAAAAGTCAGAGCTTCCCAGTTTTGAAAAATATCACGCCAGTTACCCTGGTACGACAATAAGCGGTGTCCAGCATCATCCTTTAATTTAATTTCGAATTGGTTCCACGGACGACTTGGGTCACCATGTCTTCGACCAAAAGTGATGGGTAAATATTCAGCAGCCAATCTTTCTAGCTGTTGGTCATTAATAGAACTAATAGCGCTAGAAAAGTCTTGTAACGAAATTTGCTCTGGTAATTGAGACAAACGTTTGACGTGCCTGTTGTACACATTGACATTAAAAGTTTGTAATGTAGCAATAAAATCTTTTGCAGATAAGGTGTATTGATTATCAAACACTCCACCTCTTAGATTATTGAACAACGTGTTGGCGTAGTGATGTACAACTACATTTTCTTCGTTGGTAAGTTGGAAACCATCGGATGCTGCCATAATGCGGGCAAGCGCATCTGAACCACAACTGATGCTGTCAAACAAAGCCGCCGACACTTTATTTTGATCAGATAAAGATTGAATTAGTGCACTAACTTGAGTCTGGTTTTGTTCAACATTAGCTATCAACTGCCATTTTTTGCTCTGTTTTGCAGCTAACACGAACTCAACATTAACAAGGTAAGCCCCTCGAACACCGCGTTTTTCGAGTTCTGTTGAAATGTCTGCATTTCGCCAAAACTTTTCAAGTTGTGCAGTACAAAGGAGAACCTTTGGAGAGTCAAAACCCAATGAAAATATTGTGTTAGCTTTTAATGATTCACTTGGCTCAGCACGGTCGGTTATACCCGAATAAAGCGTAAACATAGCCAGACCTGATGGTTGGTTTAATTCGCTCCACTTATAGGCATCTACCAAGTTACTGGAAACGGTTTGTGTAAAACGAGGGGTGCCAGCAGGCAATACATTTTGCAAGCCATCAATCAATTCTACTGAAATGTCTTCTTCGGATAGGTTTTGTAATTCGCACTGGCGACAAAAACCAAACTCATCACTAGTTGTCCAAGTGTAGCGAAACGCTAATGAGAGATCATGATTAATTTCTTCAAAACAAATTTTGTCACCCAATATATTTTTATACAAATTTTGGGTTATCTGGTATTGGTGATTAAAGTCCTTATTAAATGCATCCCATTTAAAGTCTTGACCATTTCTTTTGACTTTCAGCAGGGTTTTGCAGCCAGTGTTAGAGACATTTTCATGTATTACATCCACCGGAGCATAAGGAAATAAAGCCGTTTCTGGCGATACTCGACCAGCAGTTAATCCGCCGGTTGAGGAAACAAATAACCAATGATCGCTATCTGAAATTAAACTAACAAAAAATGGAGCCATGCTCTGTACATTACGGATAGCGTAAAAACGCTCTCCCTGCATATCGATAAATTGGCCTACAACATCACTTTTATTTGGGGCTGAAACTGGCATCGCCACACTCTCTTAAATTGATTTAATTACACGCTGGTAATTTTTGAGCCATAAGACAACCTACGCCATAAAATAGTAACTGATCCAAAACCACTTTAAATGGCTACCAGACTGGAGACTTTTTAGCTGGCGCAGAACAACGTATTTAAGCTTCATTGTCCGCAAAATTGGGAGAACACTAATCTATGTTTGACTTAACGCAATCTAAACAAGCTAAAAGCGACTGAACTTGCGACTAAGC
>OOFU01000004.1_pt1 | contig 27420 bp, 20 predicted proteins | sample 1670361 | NCBI WGS metagenome assembly OOFU01 (sample SAMEA98145418, study PRJEB22522) | marine metagenome | biome: marine biome; feature: marine water body; material: sea ice | place: Arctic Ocean | collected 14-Sep-2015 | depth 1.3 m
CTATTGAGGCAATGAACTCAGAAATTCCGACAACATAGGCATTAAAAATTCCAGGAGGTAGAAAGAGCCCTTCAATACCAAATGTATCGAAAGCCCATATGTTTAGCGTACTAAATATGTGCAGCGTTTCCACCGAATCAAAAAACTTAAATCGTAACGCTTGGATAAAAACAATACTGATATAGAGCACCATTACGGTGGTAAGAGCTTTCTTTGTAAAATATTTTGACATCATTTTCATATTTCCTTGAACTATTTTTTGATCACTGTCCTGCTAATCTTATTAAAGCAACACAAACCTTGAAAAAAAGTGCTGTGTAATACTCATCTCAGCTTAAGGGACCAGACAACATTTCATTTTATTTCACGCCGTCTTATTTATATATATATGCTTGCTGCTGTCTGACCACATCTATCAGACTGAAGTAATCAAAACGCTGAGGTCACCATGATTAAACTAAATTATGCATTGTTTGTGGTTAAAAATGATGAGGACCTTGGTAAGCTAACCTCATATGAAATTTATGGCAGTTGAACAACGTGGCTCTGTCATTCAAGACATCGTGCTGCGCCCTAGTTTATCGATACTTTGATTTTTAGTTTTTTTCGATAACTTAAGCTTCCAAATAAATTAAGAAATAATAAAGTTTGTACTATAAAGGTACCTAAACACTAAGGAGAAAAAATGACAACTATTGGTATTGGTACTCAAACACCAGAGCAAGCATTAGCCACATTAAAAGATATGACAAAGACGGTTATGCCAATCCAACCCAAAGAACATCTAGCACGTATTGCGAAAGCTCAAGCCTATATGCAAGCAAATAATATTGATGCTATTTACCTAAATGCGGGCACAAATCTTACGTATTTTACTGGTATGAAATGGTACGCGAGTGAGCGTATGGTCGGCGCAATATTACCTGCAGTTGGTGTTGTGCAATATATCGCGCCCTATTTTGAAATAGGCACGTTAAATGGTTTTAAGGTCATAGATGGACCAATCCATGGCTGGCAAGAACACCAAAGCCCCTACGTTTTATTTATAGATGTATTAGAGCAGTTACATATAAGTGATACCGCGACAATAGGCATTGATGAAAATGCGCAGTTCTTTATATTTGATGGTATCAATAAAGTACAAAATGGCTTAGATCTAATTAACGCACAGTCAGTGACTGCCCATTGCAGAATGCACAAATCTGATAATGAAATTGTCTTAATGCAAGCGGCAATGAACATGACACTTGCTGTACATCAAGCTACGGCAAGTATGCTTTATGTAGGCATAAGTACCACAGAAGTAGAGGCCTTTATTAAATGTGCACACCAAAAGGTGGGTGCGCCGGGTAGCTATTTTTGTATTGTACTTTTTGGGGTCGCCACGTCTTTCCCTCATGGTGTTAAAGATGCACAAGTGCTGCAGGCTGGCGACATGGTACTAATAGATACCGGCTGTAAAGTACACGATTATTTATCAGATATTACCCGTACTTATGTATTTGGTGAACCTACAGATGAGCAGCGGGAGTTTTGGAATATGGAAAAAACCGCACAACTTGCCGCCTTCAATGCCGCAAAAATAGGTGTGCCTTGTGAAGCTGTAGACGATGCAGCTCGTGGTTACTTAGCATCACAAGGATTAGGGCCAGAATATCAAACGCCTGGCTGTCCACACCGAACTGGTCATGGTATTGGTTTAGATATCCATGAGTGGCCATATTTAGTTGGTGGCAATAAAACACAGTTAGCAACAGGTATGTGTTTCAGCAACGAACCTATGTTGGTTATACCTGACAAGTTTGGTATTCGTTTAGAGGACCATTTTTATATGACTGACCAAGGAGCAAGATGGTTTACTGAACCAAGCAGCAGTATAGATGACCCATTTGGCTTGATTAATTCGGACAACTTATAAAATAAGGTCTTCCATTGATTGGATGATCAGTTCTGATACATTGCTAAATATAATGTAACGCAATGACTGATGGTGGGTAGTATGCCCATCATTTAACTGTCATATGTTCATTATATGTCTACTTTATGACTTTTATCACGAATTAGGCTTGTGGGTCTGGTTTACCTACCATCAAAAGAGTCTGATCCGTGGATCTGATAAAGTAGTCTTTGTTGATCAGAACACGATATGAGTCACGAAAACCAGTAACGTAGAATAGGTTCTTTAATCCGTTACTGTGTTGTATCTGCTAGCACAGTGAACCTGCGTTCAACGTAATCAGGATTTGACACGACCCCCGGGCAAGTGTCGCTATCGGGAATGTTGCAAGCAGTTGCTGTGATGGAATAAATCACGCCTATACCTGCTTCTGTTATATTGACTGTTGGAGCAATAACACTACATGTCATCGTTACTCTCATGTCATTTATCACCCCTATATCAGTCGACGATATACAAGATGGAGGCGTGTTTAGCACCTTATAAAGCCCCCATTCAGTGCCTGATCGTGCTGCTTGAAAAGCTTTTGCACCCATAAAGTCAAGTGTCGAGCCAATTTGCTGATTGAGCGAAATAGTGGTCATAAATGCACCTAGTCCTGCCAGTACCACCAGTAGAAATATAGCGGTGACAAGGGTAAACCCTTGTTGCGATTTAGGGAACATTATTAACATGCACCTCTTGATATAGTTGAATTGATTCACCCGATTTTTCTAAACCTAAACGCATAGTAAGCAATCCATTTCTTTGAGAAACTGCGGGCGTATAGGTAAAACTGCAGGCACTGATATTACTCATTAGTACGTCACCCACATCTGATCCTGGGCAACTTGACAGTTGTTCAGAGGTTATGGCTCTCGTAGATCGGATTAGCTCACGGTTCACCATGTCACATGAATACACCACAGAGTAATTTGATATCACGTGAAAACGTTTACCGGGTGATTCAAAGGGAAACTGATTGGCTACATCCAATTCAATATTGCTTGCAGAAGTGCTACTTTTGATGGCTGCGCGAATAGGTTTAAACCCAGAAGTATCATAAGCATCTGCACCAAAAATACCGAGGTTGTATATCACTGCATGGTATGAGGCACCTGAAGAAAAATCAGGTAGATTGGTGGCTGCAATAACGTCAAACGAACTATCAACTGCTGAAAAATCTAGGATGTCACCTGAACCATTAATACTCGGTGCGACTCGATAGCGTCCTCCACCCACCACGGGCAAAAACTCAACACAGTTATTGCTGGCTGGACTTGTGCTACGCAAACTATTGGGCAAGGCTGCATGTATATCACGGGCAATACGTCGTAAGGCACCATCTGCTGCATCGGTTAAATTTGCACGGCGAACTGTATCAGTGTAACTGTCCACGGGCGCTTTAATAAACACCGCCACCATACCTGCAAGAATACCAGTAATAACGATGGTGAGGACCGCCTCGAGTAGTGTAAAACCGCGGTTTAATGACTTATTCATAGTTTGTTCGATAACCAATCAAAGTAATAGTATCGACACCCAAAGTCACTGCAGCTGTCACTCTCTTGATACCGCCATCAGGCAATCCTAAAGCCGCGGCGTCATCGATACTAATTGTTATTTCATAATTTTCTAAGCCATCAATCGCCGAACCATCAATCGCTTCGATACCATTTTTGTTATAGTCAGCATAATCGCTGACATCATCAAATTGCGCACGATTACTTCCTGAATACCCTCCCACAATAAAGTCTTTAGCAAGAATTTCGTCTAGCATTGCCTCAGCAATAGCAGTCGATTGTTTGTTAACAAGAGGATCTGTATTCGCCTTCAGTGTGACATTAAAGATTGACAGGACCCCTATCACACCAATCGAGACTACAACGATAAAAGTCACCAATTCAACCATACTTAAACCTCGTTGAAATATCATTCTACGTAACCTGTTTCTGGTGCAACCGTAATGTTGGGTTGATTAGTAATCGTAATACTTGCCGCTGGTGCCATAGAATATGGGGCGTTGACCAAACGCCCAAGTGGATCAAAAATCAGACTCGACGTGCCACCAATAAACACTCCTCTTGGGGCACATATCTGATTAGTTGATGCGCAGTTTGGCTCTGGTATAAGAAGGGCGAGTGCTGAATTACATGTGATTAATGTTTTTCCATCAGGTAAAGCTTCATCACGCGTCAGAGAAATAGTGCCATCCCCAACATTAACATCAACACAGACAAAACGCCGACTAGCTACAGCAACATGTCGCGCATGCTGAAATACAGACTTGACTGAATCATGAAAACCACGCTCATGAAACGTATTATTTGCGATGCGCGGTAAAGCAACCACTGACAGAATGCCTAAAATTATAATAACGATTACTAATTCAATGAGCGTGAATCCGCTGACATAAGAAACTGATTTTTGGAAATAATTTGGAGGTTCTGACATTAAAATCCCCCCCGAAGATGAACTATTTTATTAGAGTCTGATATGCGAAGAGAAAGGTTTGCGAGACGTTTGGGATTGACTATCAACTCAGTCCAATAGCATCTCAACCACACAGATACCGTTGTTGAAGTAACTGTTGACCCTGAATTATCCAAGTTTGATGCTTTAAGCTGAAGCTCAAGTTTTCTCATGAAATTATTTACGCTCACTTCTTTGTATTTTTTCACAGGAAGCTCTGCAGAAAATGACAAGGTGGTAGCGGTGTAGCCATCAATCATATTAGTCTGCCAGATGTTTGTCGTATCTTGCCAGTATTCTTCGCGCATAAGCATGGGCGAGTCTAAATGCTCTGAGTTATAAGCATCAAGTGAACGTACTCGATCACTACGTAAAATGTTTGTTGCTTTTGGCTCATAACTAGATGAAATCACATCGTCGGTATCAACCCCTTCTAGTGTAATCATGGCTGCGGTAACTACCTTATTAAAGGTGAATGCTGGTGTTGGGTTGGCTACACCGACCAAAAATGCACTAGAGATTTAATAGTAGGCGATAGAAAACCTTCTGCAACATTATTAACATTACAAAGTATGGTTGCTTGATTGCAATTGGTTAGGGCTAGACCACTATAACTAAACGTTTTTGCCACAAGGACATGTAATACATAGCGACAACAACTATAAAAAAACTATGATAATAAAATGGTCTGTTTAAAACTGACCTTTGCAATAAGCTGGCATTGAGATGAGTCGTTGTACGCCAGTTGAGTAAAAAAAAAGTTTAAAGTACTGTGAGTCAGAATTTTTTTAGCGATTTCAGCTAACTGTTTTCGCCTAGTAAAACTAATCAGTATGTTATTGCTCACACTACCTAAATTTTCAATATATTGAGATTAAACGGACATACTGGTGTACGGCAATTTTTATCAAGTTAGTTGCCGCATCAATCTAAGTAAATATTCTTAGTCAAAAACTTTCCAGACCTTTAGCAAAAATACCGACCTTACACAATTTGCGATGGATAGTTTTTACATAAAACATCAAAAAAGTACCTAAACATAAATGTTTACCAAAAGACGTCATTGTATTTTTGAGATTAATTGTTTAGCTGCGTTATTTTTGTTAATTTCAGTTCATCAACAACAGATATATATTAAGAACCACACAACTATGAAGCTTGCTGCTTTAATCCAGCCAACAATCCACGAACAAATAAAATCATTATATCAAGCCTTTTTAAAACTTGATGAACACAAACAAAGCGTACTGATGATTTTGGCTGTGGTGTACAAACCGATTGATGTTAAAAAGCTAGAAGATGTGATTGATATATTAATAACTAAAGGATTTTTAGTAAAAACAAAGAAAGAGTATCTGTTATCAAAGCCATGTAGAGATCTGCTGACTGAACAAATGTTATTGACCCCAAATAAAGAGGGGTTACAACTAAACAGATTGCTTGCCAATCGTTTGACGTCTGAAATTGATCAATTCCACACCTTATTCGTTTTTACAGCAGATGACCTTCCACACACAAATCTACTTGAGATAATAATGGCCGCCGAACAGGTTGTGCCAGTCCTAAACATTTACAGTTGGCAGAAAAAAGATATTGACGGACATAGAGTTATTCGTGACCTTTATTATCTGAATAAAATTGGGGGCATCGTAAGCGCCTTAAAGTTTAATAAAAACCCACAAATTATTGATCACTCACAAAATAGTATTTTACTTGAAATTCTTTTTTTACCATTCAGCTTGGAAGCTTTTTTACAACTACCTAACGTGTTGCAATATCAAGCGTTTGCGACTCTGATTAGGACATTTCAAATACAAGGGCAAAGTTGTGAATACCCTATTCAATTATTGGAACACGTTTGCTCTGCGAACACCGATAGAACAGATCCTGCATACAATATCGACTGTCATCATCTACTTGCAGAACAGTATTTATATCAAATGCGTTTTGACGATTTCGAGCGTATACAAGTTTTACAAGACCTGAGTAGCTATGGATTGCAGTTGCAAGGAGCTTACTGCTTCTTAAGGGGCGAAAACCAGCAAGCTATTGATTATTTTGAGCAAGCATTGCTGGCTAAAAACAAACTGACTAAACGCAAAAAACAATATTTAAATGACGTCTTAGGGTATTTTTATAAATTAACGTTAATGGTTTACGCCAACCAACACGATGTCAATTATTTTTCAATTGCCCTACAACAAGTCGAGTTTGAAGAAAGTGATCGTAAATCCAATAACGATTTTTATTACATTGGACAAGGTGTTGTTAAACCAATTTTAAGCTTATCTTCGAGCGAAAAATATAATGTTAATATTGAGTATAATAGTGTTGATGATGAGATTGACTATTTCTCTCATCAGCTCAGTTATTTCAATTATTTATTGGCGCAGGTTTGGTGTAACCAGACAAAAGATCCAATATTTGTAAAGTTAGCTTTAAAATATCATACAAATTTTAATCAACTTGGTTATCCTTTATTTGCGCAAATATGTCGACAAATGGCTACGAGTTTCAGTAGTAAAAAACCAGAGTTAGAGTGGGTAGTAGAATCTGAATCTGAATCGAAATTGACTGATGTTACCAACCTAATAGAAATTAAATCAGAGTGGGATTTAGCCCTAGATAAATTAATTGCATTGAACCCAAATACTGCAAAAAACTTGACCTCAGTGATAGAAAAAGTTGTCAAACCAGTGCGTTTAATTTGGGAATTTGAACACAGTTATGGTCACACTTTAAGTGCTCGGGAGCAAAAGTTTAATAAATCAGGTTGGAGTAGAGGACGAACAGTATCCTTAAAACGTTTGAAACAAGAAACGTCTCTTTTTGGCTATTTAAGTGATAGCGACAAAAGAATTTGTCATGCAATTGATGCTCATCAAAGCTGGGGGTATTATTCAAAACTTGAATACACATTACAAGGATTGCCAGCACTGGAAGCGGCAGTGGGAATAGACAACTTGTACCAATCAGAAGACCTAAGTCAAGTTATTGAGATCATCAAGCGTGAGCCTGAATTATTAGTTAGCCAGCATGGTGACCAGCTTTGTTTAAGTATTGCGGATTTACCCGATGGTATTAGCAATTATGAAGGGCAATCCACTTACGATTTAAAGTCTATTACCGATACACAATATCAGCTCACAGTGTTTTCGCCTGAGCATCTCAAAGTAGCTGACATCATCGGTGAGGCAGGCTTGTTAATTCCAATCAGTGCAAAACAAAAAGCACTAAAGGGTATATCAGCGATTGCGCCGTTTTTAAATATTCAATCTGATATCACAGAACTTGATACGGGGTTAGAAAACCATGAATGCGATCCTAATTTAGTCGTCAATATTCAACCCACTCAAAACGGGCTCACATTTACCTGTGTGGTGATGCCATTTGGCGAAAAAGGACCCGCATTTAAACCCGCCACTGGCAATGCCAGTTTAACCACCGATTTAAGCGGTAAGCGTATTGCAACTCAACGCGATTTAATGCGTGAAGAAACGTTACTCGACCAACTTGACCAAGCTTGTCCTGCTTTTTTAGGTATGCCAGATAACATCTTACTACTAGACGATTTACAAACTGCGTTAGTAGCTCTAGAGCAGCTAGAAGTAGCCATTACCCAAGCAACATTTGATTTAGTACTTCGCTGGCCGAAGGGTAAAAAAGTGAGTTTAACGGAGAAGATGGATAGCTCACACCTGCAGCTTTCATTTAGTAAAAAAGGTGAGTGGTTTGATATTACCGGTGAGTTACAAGTAAACAACGAACAAGTGATTGAGCTGCAAAAGTTACTAGAACTGGTTAAAACCAGCAATGGTCGCTTTATTGAGCTTGGTGCTGATCAGATACTCGCGTTGTCTGACGATTTGCGGCATAAACTTGAGTTAATTAATCAAGTGACTGACGACGGTAAATTTCATCCCTTAGCCAGTTTGCAAATGGAGGAAGCGACAACAGGTATGCGCATGAAAACGATTGATGCGTGGGATCAACAGACCCAAAAGATGCATCAAGCGAATACCATTAAACCGCAAATACCCTCAACGTTTCAAGCGCAATTGCGTGACTACCAGCTAGTGGGGTTTGACTGGGCATCACGTCTCGCACACTGGGGTGCAGGTGCCTGTTTAGCTGATGATATGGGCTTAGGTAAAACCTTACAAGCACTTGCTCTTTTGCTGTCACGGGCTAAGCAAGGTCCCAGTTTAGTCATAGCACCCACATCGGTTTGTTTTAATTGGCAACAAGAAGCGCTCAAATTTGCACCCACATTAAACATCAAGATATTTGCTGACTCAGTTAATACTATTCAGCGTCAAAAATTGTTAAACGAGTTAAACCCTTTTGACTGTGTGATCATCAGTTATGGATTGTTACAAAGGGAAAGTGACATACTCAAAGACGTGCATTGGCACAGCATAGTGGCTGACGAAGCCCAAGCGTTGAAAAACCCATTGGCAAAACGTACTAAAGCCGCTTTCGCATTAAAAAGCGACTTTAAAATAATCACTACAGGCACACCTATTGAAAACAATTTAACTGAGCTGTGGAGCTTATTTCGTTTTATTAATCCTGGTTTGCTTGGCAATATAAAACGTTTTGGGGAACGGTTTTTACTGCCAATTGAGAATGCAAATGAAGATCCTCAAGCTGCTCGCAAAGCTAGCCAGAGATTAAGAACTTTGATCCAACCGTTTATTTTACGGCGTATGAAAAACCAAGTGTTAACCGAACTACCATCACGTACAGAAATTAATATTCGAGTAGAAATGAGTCCAAAAGAGCGTGATTTTTACGAAGCACTGAGACTTAATGCAATAGATAATATTAGCCAAAATGACCAGCAAGCTAATGCAGGTGAGCAGCGAATTAAAATGCTTGCCGAGCTAGTGAAACTTCGTCAAGCCTGCTGCCATCCTAGATTAGTTGTGGCAGAGACCGATATTCCCAGCGCCAAACTCGCAGCCCTCGATGAATTACTGGAAGAGTTAAAACTCAACAATCACAAAGCACTCATCTTTAGTCAGTTTGTTGGGCACCTACAATTGATAAAACACCACATCGAAGCCAAAGGGTTTAGTTACCAATACTTGGACGGCTCAACACCACAAAAGCAGCGACAAAAACGTGTAAACGCGTTTCAAAGTGGCGAAGGTGATATATTTCTAATTAGTTTAAAAGCGGGTGGTTCAGGCTTAAACTTAACCGCAGCAGATTATGTGATCCATATGGACCCTTGGTGGAATCCCGCCGTGGAAGATCAAGCTTCTGACCGCGCCCATCGTATGGGTCAAACACGCCCAGTGACAATTTATAGATTAATTACCCAGGACACAATAGAACAAAAAATAGTCGCTCTGCACCAGCATAAACGAGACTTGGCAGACAAATTGTTATCGGGCAACGAGGCCGTTACTAAATTGTCGGTAGATGACATGCTAAAACTATTAAAAGAGACATTTTAGGCTGCATAAAATAACCACTATCTGTGGTGCCGATGAAAGTAAAAAACGGTATTAAATAATTGATATTATGTAATATTTTTAAATTTCAATAGTCTTTAATCGGTTTTAATTTTTACCCAGTGGTTTGATCACATTATAATACCAGTTACCTCTACCATATTAATGCCAATCACAAGCACCCGATCCATTAGCAAACACCATGACTGGCGTATGCGCTCACAGCAATTAACGCCAGATTAAGGTGTATTATTAATACGATAAAAAATTCAAAAGAACTAAAATAACGTGCAAGGATTTGCAGTGGCAAAATGTATGTACCGACAGGGTAAATTTCTCATGACATCAATGTTGAGTCTGTCAACGTTTAAAGAGTCAAGAAAAAAGCCTATGGAATATTAACTAGACCTCTTTAAAATGGGTGCAGGCATCGTTTGCTTCCGATGTTGGCTTGGGGTTATATTTCTGCAGCGCTTAAAGCTGTGACTAAAATTAGCACTGTCACTAAAACCTAGTCGGTCCGCTATTTCATCCAATTGCATGGGGGTCGATAACAACTCTTCTGCTATGCCAATTCGTACGTTATCACGGACTTGTCGCCAACTGGTTTGCTCTTGTTTCAGTTGGCGATGTAATGTGCGAGTTGTTCGGAATAAATAATCTGCTATATCTTGCATAGACGAGGTTAAACCTAGATGCAATAGGGTGTTTTTAACCTGCTTTTCTATTGGTTTCCAATTTTGTTTTTGCTGCAGTAACTGACTGCATTGTTGTTCACATATTTTAGCGGTGCCGGCATTCGCTTTTACCAAGGGGAGATCCATTTGATTGGCTATCCAGACAATACCGTTATAATTTGCATTAAATTGAATCTCAGCACCCAGTATATGCTGCATAGTATCTAGCGATAAGCCAGGTGGTTTAGGTAAGGTGAACTGTAAGTTTATGGGTAAATGGCCACTTTCAAACACTTCTCTTTGGACCATTGCAGCGCCCATCATATCTCTAGCCAAAATGAGCTTTCCTAATTCACCAGCAATATCACATGAAAACCTTAGGGATAAATCCTGATTAATCTCGGTCAACTCAATTTTCGAATAGACATAAGTTAAATCTAAAAAACGTAAACCTAATTCAACTGCTTTTCTAGGAGTGCTACTCGCTAACAAGGCATAACCCATGATGCCATAGCTGGTGAGGTGATAACGACTACCCAATTCCATTCCTACCCTGAATGGGCTGCTGGTATTGCTCATTAAATTTTTAAGTACATGTAACTCTTGTTTATCTTCAACCTGTAAGTCGTGTTCGGTCAGTTGAGAGTTCACTAGCCCCGAGCCTTGCAGCAAAAGGTCCACGTCAATACCCAATTCACCGCCATAAGCAACAACGATTTGTATACTAGTAATGTTACGAATTGGCATAATGTATGGAAGTCATGTCTTAAAATCACAAATATAAGTCTATTTAGAGCGTAGATCAATGATGAATAATTTTCTATTCTAGATATGTATACAATTTGTTAATTCTTTTTGAATCGTGAAACACAGCATAATCATAGTTAAATCACACTCAAAGCAGCCATATCGAACCGCGATAATAATATTTAAGGTGCCTCATGAGCCAAGTAAAACGTAACCCGTCAGTCGTCATTATTGGTGCAGGTATGACAGGCATTCTAATGGTAATTAAACTGCGTAAAGCGGGTATTACTGACATTGTCGTTTTAGAGAAAAAGAACTCGGTAGGCGGCACGTGGCGAGAAAATACTTATCCTGGTGCAGCCTGCGATGTACCTGCTCACATGTATACTTATTCATTTGAACCTAATCCAAACTGGAGCCGCTTTTTTGCCCGAGGACCTGAAATAAAAGACTACTTTGAACACGTGTCTGATAAATACGCTGTTAAGCGTGACATCCGCTTTAACGAAGAGGTTACCGATGCGCAATATAATAGTGGCAAATGGACAGTTAAAACCAGTAAAAAGCAGACTTATGTAGCAGATTTTATTGTGTGTGCGACGGGTATCTTGCATCACCCTAAGTTTCCAGATATCCCAGGGATTGATGACTTCAAAGGCGCCAAGTTTCATACCGCTCAGTGGAACCATGACGTGAAAATATCTGACTCAACCCGTGTTGGTGTCATTGGTACTGGCTCCACTGCCGCTCAAACTATCCCCGAATTGATTAATACAGAGGCTAAGGTGTCTGTTTTTCAACGCACTCCACAATGGTTAATGCACCTACCCGATTTTAAGTTCTCAAAAACCATGAGAAAACTGATGACCCGTTTTCCATTGCTCACAAAAATGCATCGTAATTTGGGAAAAGCCTTTTTAGAGCACTTTTTTACCAAAGCAGTAACCGGTCATTTTATACAAAAACATGTATTAAATTTTTTGTGCAAAGCCAACTTAAGATTCAGTATAAAAGACAAGAGATTGCGTGAAAAATTACAACCAAACTATCAAGTAGGTTGCAAGCGGGTCATCATCAATACCACCTTTTATAAAGCTATTCAGAGGCCTAACGCGGAATTAATTACTGACGGAATTGAGCGTATCACCGCAACTGGCATCATCACCAAAGACGGTAAACATCATGAATTAGACGTTCTGGTCTTATCGACTGGGTTTAATGCCTTTAATTTTATGCGTCCCATGAACTTAATTGGGCGCAATAATTTGCATATTGACAAAGCTTGGGAACATAAAATCAAAGCCTATCGTTCAATGATGCTAAACGGTTACCCAAACTTCTTTTTAATGTTGGGGCCAAATACGCCTATTGGTAACTTTTCTGTTATCGCCATGAGCGAAGTGCAAGCTGATTACCTGATAAAAATGATTGATAAATGGCGTCACTATGAATTTGATGAATTTGAAGCTAAACAACAAGCTATTGACGAATTTAATGCCTATATAAAAGAAGGTTTAAAAGGCACGAGTTGGGTGGGTGGATGTCAAAGCTGGTATTTAGATGCCGACGGTGATCCTATTTTATGGCCATATACATGGCGCAGATGGATTGATGAAATGAAAGATCCGCAGATGGAACATATTCAGACAAGATCATTTTGATAGTTAATATGATAGTTAATATGAGAGTTATTCAGATAGTTAATTCGGAGTCTCTTACATGAATACAAACAGCATATTTATTACAGGTGCAGCTTCCGGTATCGGTTTAGCTGCGGCTCGGCATTTTCATAAAATGGGTTATGTGGTTGCGATGGCCGACTTAAATCTTGCCCTCTTAGAAGAAGTTACTGAACAATGGGATAAGACTCGAATTGCTTTATACCCATTGGATGTGAGTGATTTTTCACAAGCTCAGCAAGTCATGTCTGAGTTTTGTAATGGGAATGATCATAGCTTATCAGTGTTATTAAATAATGCTGGAATTTTAGACGTTGGCGCATTTGAAGATATAAATAACAACCAGCACCAGCGAGTGATAAGTGTGAATGTAATGGGGGTGATCAATTTATGCCAAGCAGCATGGCCGTACTTAAAAAATAATAGCAAAAGCACTATTGTAAATATGTCATCAGCTAGCAGTGATTATGGTGTGCCAGAATTAGCCAGCTATTCGGCTAGTAAATTCGCAGTAAAAGCGCTAACGGAGGCGCTGGAACTCGAATGGCAAAAATATGGCATTCGAGTATGTGATGTCATGCCGCCATTTGTTGCTACTAATATGTTCAATTCACAGAAAAAGACTGCAAAAGTAATGCAACGATTAGGCACTCATCTAACCGCTGAAGACGTAGTGGCTGTGATTGATAAACAAGTCAGGCAACCTAATACTCATAGAACAGTCAGCGTATCTTATGGTTTACTTCATTTCCTGAGTACTGTTTCTCCCGCGTATATCAATCGCTTAGTTATGAAATTTTTGAGTCGATAAAAATTTTTATCCACCAAAAGAATCGTAAAAAAGGTCATGCAGAATGAATGATTTCAACAAAGAAAATGAAAAAGATGAAAAATACCAAGAAAGTAAAAAACTACAGAGTGGGCAGTTAGAAGCCAAGCAATTAATGATTGCGAAGGTCTTGTCATTCATGCCGCCACTTCACAAGCTGCCACCCAAATTATTCAGACATACATTTTCGATGATGGACAAAATGCTAGGTCTTAAGAAAATTGAGATGCATCAGGTTGTCGATCTGCATGTCCCTGTTAGTACTCATAACAGCGGCGCTACAACAATAAAAATTCGTACGTATTACGCAATGCAAAAAACGTCTCTGAAAACGTTAGTGTATTTTCATGGTGGTGGCTGCGTAATCGGAAGTATTCATACTCATGATCGATTTTGCCGATATTTAGCCAAACATGGCAACATGAATATTATTTCCGTAGATTACCGACTATCCCCTGAATATAAATTTCCAACACCAATTTGTGATGCTGTTGATGCTTGGAACTATATCCATGACAATCATCAAAATCTGAATATAAATCCAAAGTATATAGGTGTGGGTGGCGATAGCGCTGGCGCGTATTTAGCTTGCATAATTGGACTTAGTGCATTGCAAAAAGACCTCCCAGTCCAGAGCAAAGTAAAACCGTTATTTCAGTTATTACTATACCCCATGCTGGACTTACAAGGCCTGACGGAGTCTTATCAAAGTTTCAATAAACAGTTACTTTTAACACGGGATCTGATGGATTATTTTAGACAACATTATTTAAATTCTTTAGACGAAGCCGCGCTTCCATTAGTCAGTCCGCTTTTAACAAACGACATTAGCGAGTCTCCAGACAGCTATATTTTAACCTTAGGATTCGATCCATTAAGAGATGATGGAATGGCATATGCTGCCCGGCTAAAAGCGGCAGATATAACAACACATCACGAACACTATGCCGATTGTATGCATGGTTTTATATCAGTAACAGCGCTGAGCGCTCGCGCCAAACAGGCGACTCATAATGTGGCTATGGCTTTAAACAGGTTTAATCATTAAGCTTTAACTTTAATTGAAATGTGAACAGGTTTAATAAAGGTATGACTGTTCTTTATTTTGTAACACACCAGCTTATGTCTAGCTCTTAATTATCAATATGATTGCCAATCTGTGTTAGTTCTGGCGATAAAGGTGTTCGCTAGAATTAACACCGTGTATTAATTTGAATTAGCATCAGATGGCCTTGTTGCTAGCATGATTGCCTTTAATGTTGGCGTTGAACTTAGCCAATTTATAGCCCTCGCGTTTATCGTTATTGCCATTAGTTATTGGCGAAAATCAACGTCATTCCAACACTTTGCAACTACAGCTAATACGATGTTAAAGAGTGCGGGTCTGATGTTGGTTGGGTTGCAATTCACCGGTTATTTGCTTCCAGCAAAATACAATATTGATCCCACACATATTAGGCACTAATTAAGTTTAAGAGGATTGGCGAATCATAACATTAGAGGCATACAAAAAATAACATCTCTGCCACCCCAGAAAAAAGTTAACAGGTAATCGAAGTGATAGCGACTGTAGGCAAAGATATCGAATACAAGTTTCGGATGACTCAGTATGAGAAGATTACATTCGAATAGCTAACTGATGGTGAACCTCTTCATTTTGACTAGCATGGTGAGCCACAATCTGACACCACAGGTTACTTTGTTAGTTACGCAATCGCTGCGCTAAGTCAGATGAAAGGGAGCTTTACGTCACTGTTTACCTGTCCGCATGGACGGTATTGGAAAAATAACAGCGACATGTCTGTTACCTTTCAATTAATTGTTGAAGGCCAACACGAAGTTATTAGTTTTAAAGAGTAAAAGTAGAGGACTATAGACATGAAAATGATCATCCGCAAAGTAGTATCAAAAGTCTTAATTATTGCATCTATTGCATCGAGTGTTGTTTTTTCACATCTAAGTCATGATGCGATCAGCAGTGAAATAGCGCTCAATATTGCCAATAAATCGGCGAAACAGTTAACGTTTACAGACTTTGGTTTTAAAGTGGGTGAGCTTGAAGCTAATTGGAAGTTGTTATCAGATTCAAATTTTAGGGTAGAGCAGGTACTAGAAGAAACTTTTACCATCAGCGCAACTAATACAACTGACAAAAAGCATCACATATTTTGAAATAACAAAGATGGAGAAGTGCTTGGTGTTAAGGATACTTCCAATCGAAACCGTTAACGTTCTCCAACTTAATATAACAAAACACACAACCAACCTAGGGCCTGAGTGCAGTTAAGTTGATGTTTGCTCCAGGAACAGAATCAATATCAAAGTACACCTAATCATTTTCTATCACTGTTTTATGTGTCATTGAAGGCATGGGACCCACTAAACGATATACATCTCGTTTAATAACCATTCAGTGGATAATATAAAATAATAAGCAAAAAATATTTTAAAAACGCCATGAGTCTAAGTGATGTGGTGAATATCTAGGATTATGCTTACGAATTAAAAAGAGAACAAAGAGGATAAATAGCTCAATAAATATTATCCTCTTAAACTAGAAATTCAAATGTCCGAATTAAAACTTTGCTCCTACCCACAACCATAGCTTATCAGCATCCACTTTAATATCGCCGGCAGAATACGCAGCGTATTTAATCCCTGCTGAATAGTGTTTGCCAAATTTACGCGTGTACTGAAGGTCAAGTTCACTACCTAAGTCATCAACAGTAACGCTGGCATCATCCGCGGTAAAGTCATGATAAATAACAGTCCAGCCTCCTCCTGCAACTTTCCCTGACACAGTAAAAGAAAGATCGATTAAACCCTGAGTCGGTGTACCTAAGAATTGGTCTGCCCAACCATTAAATTTATGTAAGGTGGCAAGGGGGGTTGCAAAGCCGTAGGTGCCTTTATCGGAGCCAAGCACTTCATAAGCCACTTTAGCTGTTACTCCACTAAATATGGCACCTGATTCCAGTCTTAAGTAATCAGCGTTGAAATCTGTAGCCGCTGATTCGCTGCTTTGATGGGCAAATTCCGCGCTATACAAAATCTTCGTCTCACCCACCTTAGCGCTACCAGAAAAACGCAGACCGAAGGTATCAAGAGAGTTGTTGGTATTGTTGTCCACTTCTAGTAAATAACCATAGCCGGTAAGCAAGCCGACAGAAGTTTTATAGGAGGCGTTTAGTAAGTGATCTTTTGTATCCACGTCAGCCACTTCACCAAAGATGCGATTACGTTGACTTATATAAGCATATTTCAGACTTAAGTCTTCGACCGGACTAAACTGGGCTGATAAACCATCAAAGGTTTGCCTATCCTGGCGCCAACCAACATGGCCAACAAACCGATGGTTATCCATGGTGATCACCTGACGACCTAATTTAACTGAGAAAATTTCGCTTTTATATTGAATATAACCTTGGTCCAATTCAGTAAATTCTGGATCAGCAATGACGGAATAAATACCTGAGTTAAAGCCTGTTGGACCAACGGTGTAATTCCCTTTACCTAACACAATGCGGTTGTCTTCCATTTCTACCTTGGCCGAAAAGCCACTAAAGGAGTCAGTGGTGTAAGCTAAACGGGTACGTAAAGTTAAAGCACTGGCGTTTTGCGCTGTGTTATCTTGCTTAACATCCTCGTAGCGCAGACGAATATCTGAATTGGCAGTGCCCGTGGTTAAAGCCTCGGTAAAAGTATTGGCCTGTGTTGATTGAATGCTGGCGACACCCATAAGCGCTGTTGTTAAGGCAATACTAAATGTAGTTTTTTTATATAATTTCATAATTTTCTCTTTCATTTTAACTAGGACAATGAGTTAAATAAACTTCCGCTCATTGTCTTTGATTAGCATATCGTTAATGCTGGCTTGTCGACTTTTCATTAGGCCGCTTGCTGTGAACTCCCAATTTTCGTTGCCATAAGATCGATGCCATTGACCGACGTGATCATGCCACTCGTATTCGAAACACACGGCTATGCGATCATCCTTGAAACACCAGAGTGTCTTTTTTAATTGATACGCTTTTTCCTTGTGCCACTTAAGCTTTAAAAATGCTTTGATGGCTTCTCTGCCGCTAAAAAAGTCGTTACGATTACGCCACATACAATCAATGGTGTAGGCCTGTGAAACCTTTTCGGGATCTTTGGTATTCCATGCATCTTGTGCCATTTTTACCTTGTGTAACGCTGTTTCTAAGGTAAAAGGTGGAAAAGGTGGTTTGCTTTGCATCATTAAATTCCTGTTTTAGGCTAACGTTCAGCCCTTATTTACTCTGCTAGATTATCTGATTGAATGGTGCAGAATCTCACCAGATATATACTTACCTGTTGCTCGATTAGTGTGCATCAATGCCCGTATACAGAGCGCCATCTAAAATAAAAGCCTTGTTATTTAAAAACGATTTGATGTGTTGATATAAAATATTTTTATAACCTTACAATTTTTAACATTGCGAAAGATGTGCCACTTTATAATATTTTCATCTCATTGTTTTTATTAGTGTTTTTTTATTTTTTAGGATTTGAGTACATAACGATTTTTCGGGTTAAACGAATTTTCGTGATACTAAAAACGAATTTTCGTTATTGGCTCGTTTCTTGAAAGATATCGTTAATACACACAATGAAAGGCCATAAACAGGTAGAGTTATGCTACAAAGAGATATTTTTGAACACGCCCCACAAGCACAACTTTTAGTCGCTCCATTCGAAAATAAAATGCTTGCAGCAAATATTAAGGCGCAACAACTTTTTTTACTTGGCGATGTCACAAATAAAACGATCACCGTAACCAGCTTGTTTAAGGATTGTTTGCCAGAGTTATATACATTAAGCAGCGCTGCTATGCATCACGGATGGGCATGGAGTGAAAATTTATTTTTTTCTGTACCTGGTGACTCAGTACCACTTGAAACTTCAGTGTCTGTGATAGAGAAACATGAAAACACCCTGCTTATATTCAGTTTTAGCGACAGCATAGACTTGTTTAGGTTACGCCATAAATCCTCAGCTGATAGACACCATCATGGAGGGTTCTTCCATTGGACTAGAACAGAAACAGTATTTGAAGAGATTGAGCGCCAAAACCAACTGCTCTTGTCGGCAGTGGGTGACGGTATTTATGGCGTAGATGAAAATGGCTGCACTACTTTTATCAACCCTGCAGCAGAGTTCATGCTTGGCTGGAATAAAAACGAACTTGTCGGTCGAAATATTCACGATATGATCCACCACACTCATACAGATGGTAGCCATTATCACCCGGGTGATTGTCCTATTTACGCGGCGTTTCACGATGGTTCGGTACACAGTGTTGATGATGAAGTATTTTGGACTAAATCAGGCCAGGCAATTCCGGTCGAATATACCAGTACCCCAGTGACAGATAACGGCAGCCTGATAGGCGCAGTGGTGATTTTCCGAGACATCACAGAACGACAAAAAACTGAAAGAAAACTATTGAATGCTATGCGTGAAGTAGACTCATTAAAACAGCGTTTAGAGTTAGAAAACGCTTACCTGCAAGAAGAAATCAAAGCAGATTTTAACCATCATCAAATCATTGGCCAAAGTGCTGCAGTTCAACAAATGGTAAATCAAATCGAATTAGTCGCGCCTACTAACGCAAACGTATTGATCACAGGCGAATCTGGAACTGGCAAGGAGTTGATTGCAAGAGCGATCCACGAGGCTAGTGCACGAAAAGCTCGCCCCATGATCCGTGTGAACTGCGCTGCTATCCCAGCTGAGCTTTTTGAAAGTGAGTTTTTTGGCCATATAAAAGGTGCGTTCTCAGGTGCAATATCAAATCGTGCAGGGCGTTTCGAACTAGCTGACAGCGGTACCATATTTCTTGATGAAGTAGCAGAAATCCCGTTGCAGTTGCAAGGTAAGTTGTTGCGTGTGCTTCAAGAACAACAATTTGAACGAGTAGGCGATTCTAAAACGTGTAGTGTCGACGTCCGTGTTATCGCTGCCACAAATCAAAATCTCAAACTTCAGGTAGAAAGAGGGAAATTTCGAGAGGATTTATTCTACCGTTTAAATGTTTTTCCTATTGAGTCTCCTGCACTAAAAAAACGTTTAGACGATTTACCTATGCTAACCAAACACTTTATTGAAAAGGTGTGCAGTCGCTCGAATAAATCACGGCCCAAAGTGTCATTGGCCCAATTAGAATATTTGAAAGCTTACCATTGGCCTGGGAATATCCGAGAATTAGAAAACATTATTGAGCGTCAGGTAATCCTATCAAATGATAATAGATTAAAGTTCGATTTTTTATCGTCGGTAATATCAAAGCAGTCACAAGATAATGTTCAGCCTGTAATTAAGCCAACAAATGAAATACAAAAAGTAAAATTGGATATTTCAAGTATTGAATTAGCACTCAAACAAGCTTGTGGAAGAATTTATGGTGAAAACGGCGCCGCAGCTATTCTTGGCTTAAAACCCACTACATTGGCTTCTAGGATAAAAAAATATAATATTAAGATGCATCTTTTCCGAGTATAAAATGGAGTCAATATCATGTGAATAATGTTTGCTACCAACTCAATTATAACTAAAGCGCAAGGATCAAAATATTTTTGTTAAGATTAAAGCCTAGTCCTTATCTGTACATTGTAGAAATAAAAAAATATGGGTGTAACGGCTTATTGTGACTAGATTTATCGACGATAACTTGTCTATCGAGATAACAGCACCACTATAATCGCAAAAAATATAAAACTAACACTTTGCCAAAACATCAGGGGATCACGCTGCAGAAGAGGCGGGCGGGTTTTAGCCAAAAATAACTTATTTGGATGACGCAGGTCATAGGTAAATTCAGATAACTGACCATAACGTTTTAGAGGACTTATTTGCAGTGCTCTGCGCAATGTATCATCAATCCAAGGTGGTAGATTTGAATCATTATCTATTAAGCTTTTATAAACTAATTTACGCTGGGCAGCCACACTTGTAGCTTGGGCAATATCAGGGGTATAAGGAAAGCTGCCAGACAACATTTGATAAGTCATCACCGCCAAAGCATATAAGTCTGAACATGGAGTTCCTTGATGGCCTAAGAAATATTCTGGGGCTGAATAACGTATGGTGCCTGGCACAGATTTTTCTTTTTTAGTGTCTGTCACACCGGCAATATAGGTTGAGCCGAAGTCAATGATTTTGGCAGTATTTAAATGATCAATCATTACATTTTGAGGACGCAGATCTTGGTGGATCATTTCCTGGCGGTGAAAGGCTTGCAAGCCTTTAGCCACTTGCTCAACGATAGCTCGAACTGTTTCAAGTGTGGGTTTAGGGTTATCAATCATCCATTGGTGGAGGGATATACCTTCAATATATTCGCTGACTAAATATAAATAATGACGTTGTCGGGTAGGTTTAATTGCTTTGGCAACATGCGGGTTGTTGACCCGTTTAGCAATCCATTCTTCAAGCATAAAACGCTCAAGATATTGACTGTCATTACGCAACTCTGTAGACGGTATTTTGATCACAACACTTTGTTGATTGTCTAAATCCAGAGCCAAAAAAACATGGCTGCGACTACTGATATAGATTTCTCGGATAATTTCATAACCATCAAATATCATTCTTGCGGTTAATTCTGGTGGTAGCGGTAGCTTGGTCATCTGCTGCACTTCATGTAATTCATAATCAGGTACATGCTCGATACGCACAACTTGTACACTCAAATTGTCATCACTACCCGCATCCAGTGCTTGTTGGATAATCCTTGTAGCAGCACAATCTAGCGACTTTGCATGGTGAATCGCTTCTACAATTTGTACAGTGTCAATAAATTCATAAACGCCATCTGTTGCCAAAACGAATACATCACCCTGCTCTATGGGTTGAGTTTGGTAATCAATTTCAAAGCTTTGTTCTATACCTAACGCTCGGGTTAAATAACTGACTTCAGGAGACACAACTCTTCTATGGTCTTTAGTCAAAGGCTCGAGACTGTTACCTGACAAGCGATAGATGCGAGTATCTCCAGAATGAAAAAGGTGGGCAGTATTGGACTTTAAGACCAAAGCACTAAATGTACATATGTAGCCTTTATCTCTTTCAAATCGGTAAGGGCTGTTGCATGTCTGTGCACACAGCCAGCTATTAATTGATTTAACCACTTTTTGTACCGACGTTTTTACCGACCATGAGTCTGAGGTACAATAATAATCTTCTAAAAAACCTGATACTGCAGTTTGACTGGCAATTTGACTGACTTGACTCGAACTAATTCCGTCGGCCATGGCCAACACAATCCCTTTGCTGCTAAGTAAGGGTTCATTGGGTATACTACTGCCACTGAAGTCTTGATTTATCGGCTTAACCCCTTTATCAGAGGCATGGCCGATACTCACGGTAAGAGGCTGGTTTATTGGTTCATCGGTATCAATGATAATTTTGTTCCCGTAAGACAAATTGCAAAGAAAAAAGCCCTATAAATTAATTTATAGGGCTTTGCATATTAGCATTCAAAATGAGTCATGAAGCATTTCAAAGCATTAAACAAGTTTTCGCGTTGCAGAAGTTCTAACGTGAGTGTAGTACAAGGGTAAACCCACCAGTAACAATCCACCGGCTAAGTTGCCCAGCACTGTGGGTAATTCATTCCAAATTATATAATCGTAAACAGTAAAATCACCGCCCATGATCATAGAGAATGGGAACAAGAACATGTTGACAATTGAGTGTTCGAAACCCATAAAAAAGAATAACATGACGGGCATCCACATCGCGGCCATCTTGGCACCAGCTGAAGTTGAAATCATTGCACCAACGACTCCCATTGACACCATCCAGTTACACAACATGCCACGGATAAATATAGTTATCCAACCAGCAAAACCATGTTCTTGATAACCCACTGTACGAGATTCTCCGATGGTGGCGACTTTCTCTGCGATGGCTCCACCTTCAATTGAATAGCCGTAGGTCAAAATAAAGGACATAAAAAATGCGGTGGTCATTGCGCCGGCAAAGTTACCGACAAATACCAGTCCCCAGTTTCGCATTATGCCTGAAAAGGTGACGCCAGGTCGTTTATCTAACCATGCCAAAGGCACTAAGGTAAAAACGCCTGTTAACAAGTCAAATTTCATCAAATACAGCATAATAAAGCCAACGGGAAATAAAACAGCACCGACTAATGGGCTCCCAGTTTTTACCGCTACTGTGATGGCAAAAATCGCTGCAAGGCCTAAAATAGCCCCCGCCATAAATGCACGGATTAAAGTATCTTTGGTTGACATGTAAATTTTTGATTCACCTGCATCCACCATTTTGGTAACAAACTCACTAGGTTCAATATACGCCATTTATTCATTCTCACTTGTTTAAAATTGGTTTATCTAACTATGTTTCAAAAATAAGGCCAACAAATTAGCCTATGACTTAATCATTCACAACACTACTTAATTACCAGGCTTTGTAAGGTAAAAACTTACCGTTTAAGGTTAAAATGACACGATCACCTTTGGGATTTTCTTCTTTTTCTACTTCCATTGTAAAATCAATAGCGCTCATAATACCGTCACCAAACTTTTCTTGAATAACTTCTTTTAAAGTCTCGCCGTACACACCAACAACTTCGTACAGTCGATAGACTAATGGATCTTGCGGTACCGACTTATCCCATTCTTTGGTTGGATATTCCATCAATGCAGCTTTTGCCTCAGACGGTAATGCTAAAAAGGCTACCAATTTGTCAGCCGCTACTGCAGGAAAACTGTTCATACCTAAACATGCAGAAGTTGTCCACACCGTCGACATACCGATTGCCTGTGCAATGCTTTCCCAAGTTAATGCTTTTTCAGCTTTAATTGAAAAAATGGCTTCCGTAACATCGATTTTTTTCATAACAATTTCCTTAACAAATTAATAAAGACCATCATCACCTATTATTGAAAAGTGGTGAGGTAAGCACACTTGCGTTAGCTCATCGTATTTCTTAGTAGTCTGAACTATCGGCAAGTTAGTTAGCTATTAGCGATAACCATGCCAACCAAGTAAAAAAATTATCTATATGTTTTTAAAGGAAAAATTATTTATTTGAAATTATTGGAGCAACGATATTTCGGTGATAACGGTTTATCGTTGAAAGGAGAACGTAATTTCGTTGTCTAACTGATACCTGAGTTGCTTCTCTTTATTAAATAAAAAAGCGAGCCATCTTATGTAGAAAATTATTTTTACAAGCTTTTAGCATAATGTTGATGACGTGATTTATGTATATTAACGACATAGTCAAATTATTACTGGCAGCGATGTAAGTCGGTATGTCTGTTCACTCCATAACTCAGTTTTCCGGAATTTTTGTTATGTCTTTATGATCTAAGTATTTAAGTTGCATGTTCCAAATCAGTAATAGAAATAGACGAAAATCTATTGAAAGGGAATATTTAATCCAGTTTTAGAGGCCAAAAAAATGCTTTGTTGGTGTTATCAATTTTATTGAGATGACGTCATAGCTTTTTCTATAAGAACAGCAAAATAGTACTTAAAATGATGTGTTAAAAGTAGTTGTTGTCAACCTAAGAGGCGATGAATCGTTAGCATTGATGGATATTTTGATTTGGCTTAAAGTGCTATTACAGGTGCAACAATTTGAGGTATTAATCGCTACTCTTATTTTTAAAAAAAGAAAAAACACGAATCAAAATGTTTGTGGGCTTCAGTGCAATGTCATAAAGCATCACAATATGTTGTGCAAACTAATTCAATTTCATCGAGCCGTTCGTTTGAGTTTGCTTATTTTTGTACATTTTAAAAACGAGGTATAAAATAAACCTATCAGTACAACAACTCTAAAAGACTGTGATTTAATGGCTATTCTGACTTGCTCATGATTATACTACAACCTACCTAAATGATAGGTTAATACACTAATTAAGTGCTCCTAACTAGCGTATTAACTATGAGTATTAATCTAAAACGCTAATCAAGCGTGATAACAGGCTAACGTTCTATAAGGATATTGTGCTACCCATGACATATACCACTCCCGTTCAAAACTTACTAAAGCAAAGTAAAAATAATCCAAACAAGGTTTACTTGCATCAACCCATTGAAAGGCAGTGGCAAAAATACACTTGGACAGAGGTAGAACATCAAGCACGTTGTATTGCAAAGGGCTTACAATCGCAGGGATATGAAAAAGGCTCAAGAATAGGTATTTTGTCAAAAAACTGTGCTCATTGGATTATTAGCGATTTAGCGATAATGATGGCTGGCTATATACCTGTAGCCATTTTTTCAACTGCGCATCACAACACGATAAGCTTTGTAATTAAACACGCAGACTTGAAAGCTATATTCGTAGGTAAATTAGACGACACAAGCGCAGCCGAATCAGCAATTAATACAGATATACTGCGGATAGCACTTCCTTACCCTACCGTTTCAACTACAGAATCATTTACATCTTGGTTAAGCAAATATCCGCCTATTGAAAACGTTCATCAAGCGTCTATAAATGATACCGCCACCATACTCTATACGTCGGGTTCAACAGGCGAGCCGAAGGGTGTTGTATTAACCTATAAAAACTGGGTATCGGCTGCACAAATCACAGCAATAAAATTTAACATGACGTCGAATGATCGCCAAATGTCTTATCTTCCTCTAGCGCACGCTGTTGAGCGAAGTTTAGAAGCGTCATCACTTTTCGTAGGATATGAAATATACTTTGTCGAATCTCTTGAAACGTTTATTGAAGACCTGAATTACGTTAAGCCAACTGTGTTTGGTTCAGTACCAAGACTCTGGTCAAAATTCCAAAGCCAAATATTGAAAAGCATGCCTGAAAAAAAGTTAAACTTTTTAATCTCAATCCCAATTATTAACAAAATTATAGCTAAAAAAATAAAAACAAAATTAGGATTGGAATGTGCAAGGTACTTTGCTTCAGGTACAGCTCCAATACCTCTTTCTTTATTACAATGGTATGAAAAATTAGGAATTAATATTAGTGAAGCATGGGGCATGTCAGAGACGTCCAGTATATCTTGTATTAACCTACCCTATGTCAAAAGTGACTTAGGGACAATTGGTAAGCCAATTGATTGCGTAACGATGAAACTTTCTAAAGAAGGTGAAATTTTAATTAAAGGTGATGCCATATTCAGCGAATATTATCGAGATACTGAAACCACCTTAGAATCGTTTACCGATGGTTGGTTTCACACGGGTGATTGTGGTGAAATTACTGCCTCTGGTGCATTTAAAATTGTTGGCCGAATAAAAGATAAATTTAAAACTAGCAAAGGAAAATATGTCACGCCCGTCCCTATTGAAAGTCTTCTAAGCGCCAATACTGATATAGATCAAGTTTGTGTGATGGGATCAGGTTTAAAGCAACCTATAGCAATTGTGGTGTTAAATAATTCAATTTCAAAAGAAAATACTGAGGCCGTTGAAAAATTAAAAAACATATTAATAGACGTAAATAATGAATTGGAAAGACACCAAAAATTAGATTACATACTCGTCTGTTCTGACGTATGGGATATAGATAACGGGCTACTAACACCCACGTTAAAAATTAAACGAAACGCTATTGAACAAAAGTATATGCAATTAATAAATGGTGAGTTACTCGGTGATATTATTTGGGAATCCGATATAGCTAGCATATAAAATGTGAGCTAATTCTGTTGATGGTAAACACATTTATAATAATCAAAATTCGACAAACGAATTGAGTTTAAAGCAGACATTAGGTTTGGCTGAAAAGTAGCTTCCGATTTGTCTACGATTAAGACATAGCCAAAGTATTATTATATATTGATAAGCAGCTAATAAAAAAGCCCAAACATTACTGTTCGGGCTTCGTTTAAATGAAGAGCTGATGTAATAAAACTGACATCATGCCGCCCATTGAGCTGTAGGCTATTGATATTAAATGGATAATAAAAAAATTTAAAACGGCACCCCACTTTTGACCCCTTCAATGATGCAACTCTGTGCACCCTTTTAATAAATTCCATCAGTTAGTGTAAATGAGGGACAAAGGATGACTAATTAGCTTAAATCGACATTTTTGAATTAAAAATCCAATGACAAGATTACGGCAAAAGGAGACGTACGCCGTTCAAAATTGTACGGGAAGAATTTGTCAGATATAGTCGAAGCGGTGGCTCGATATAACTAGTTTTGACACTCTGGTTTGCCACCTTTACGGACGGTCACGAGATTTGATTTTTTACAAAGTCAGGCATCAAAGTGTTCATTGGAACAACAATGAAGTCAAAAAGCTAAAAGATCTAAAAGGAGAGCACTGGTTACAATGAAAAGGAGCGGTGTTTAGGGCGCTTGTTTTAAATTTTGTTAACACAGCTGATTAAAAGACGAAAAATCGCAAATTTTCAATCCCTCAAGGACATTAAAGAGAGGTAAATATCGAAAACATGAGGCAACATTTATCGTTATTTATGAAAAATGAAACTTTATTTTATTTATACTCATGGCAAATGCCATTCCTTTTACTTGTTAACACCTTAGGAATTAGAAAAGTAATTATCAGAACATCCCATATCTTAAGCGATTTGAAATAGTGGGGCTGATTAAATTTTGTTTTGTATATATGCTTCTATTC
>OOFU01000005.1_pt1 | contig 27166 bp, 27 predicted proteins | sample 1670361 | NCBI WGS metagenome assembly OOFU01 (sample SAMEA98145418, study PRJEB22522) | marine metagenome | biome: marine biome; feature: marine water body; material: sea ice | place: Arctic Ocean | collected 14-Sep-2015 | depth 1.3 m
TATAAGAGATGGGTGCTGTGCTGCTCGAAACCATCGATATGCATTGTTTTTAGCAGGTTTTCGATCAGGGGCTGTCCTGGCCAAACCCATGAGGGGCCCATATCAAAATAGGCGGCATCGATGCTTTTATTGGTTGAAGCAACCGATAGCATTCGACCACCAGAACGACTGCGAGCTTCTATGACCCGCACGTCAATGCCTTTATTGACCAATTGAGTCGCCAGCACTAAGCCACTCAAACCAGCGCCAACGATTAGAACCTCTGATGTTTTTATTTGTGCATTCATCCTATAATTATACAGAAGCTTTAATAAATAATTGCTCTGAGAGCATTGAATTTAACATCAAACCGACCGGATGGAATGACAGGCAAAATAAACAACCTATTCTACTGACTACTAGTTGTCAAAAATAAAACTATTGATTCAGCCTTGCCCATTGGGGTCTTAAAACGAGCTAATTGATTTAAGGGCGTCTCTAAAAATAACCGTAAAGAGGAATATTTTGAATACCACTGATGAAATTAAACACGTATTAGACGTAAGTCGATTTGCTGTCATGGCAACTCAGCAAGAAGGACAACCGCACGCCAGTTTGATGGCATTTACGCCCATGAATGGTATTCGAAATCTTATTATCGCTACTTACCGAACAACGCTTAAGTATAGCAACCTGTCGAAGGACGGTCGTGTTGCGGTATTAATCAATAATTATATCGCGACAGGGCCATCTAAATATCGAGACCTTGTTATTACTGCACACGGTATTGCCACTGAAGTCACAGTCGACGATCATGACTTGGTTAAACAGGTTTATCTCGCGAGGCATCCCGATTTCAATGATTTTTTAGCGTCATCAGACTGTGCTTTATTGCGCGTGGTAGTGAGTGCCTACGAAGTAGTCGGTAGTACCGAAGACGTGCAATGGCACCGACTCGATGCTGCACCACTGTAGCTTTGCCCTTAGGCCCATTAATTTTTTTGCACTAATAATGCATTAATACAACGCTCAACCCTTTTGAGCTACAAATATAGTGTGACGACTGCCTTTGCCCGGACGGGCTCTCACAATGTGCTCTTGAACTTTAAATCCCGTTTTTTTAAGCTTTTTAGTGAATATCGGATTAGCACTGGCGGACCAGATTGCAACGATGCCTTCGGGCCTGAGCTTCTCATATATGTTTTTTAAGCCCATCGGCGAGTAAAGCCATTCATTATCCGAATGAGTCATTGCCTCGGGGCCATTATCAACATCGAGCAGAATTGCATCGAATTGATCGGCCTGTGGTTTGACTGATTTTCGTTTTAATAGATCGGCTACATCGCCCAAATGAATTTGAGTACGCTCATCATCTATCGGTCGTCCTGCACATTGCCCCAAAAGTTCTCGATTCCATTCCACTACTGCGGGCACTAGCTCTGCTACTGTCACCTTGGCCGATACACCCACTGTTTTGAGCACAGCCGCCAAGGTGAAGCCCATACCTAAACCACCTACCAGTACGCGTGCATTGTTGACCATACTAAGACGACTACAGCCAAACTTGGCCAACTCATCTTCAGAGTGATGCATGCGGCTATTCATTAAATCACCGGGCACCCCTGCAACACGAATTGCAAAATCATCATTACGCTGCAACAAAGTCAATTCAACTTTACTACTGGGAATAAGACTGCTCTCGATTGTTATCCAATGATCCATGGAGTTCTTAAAACCATATTGAATTTAATTTTGTAACCCACTGTATTCATAACCCTGATGAACGCCAGAACTCGACTAGTGGTGAGTCGACGTTACATCAGTAGGTGTCATTACGGCAGCTGTTGATGGCAGGAGACTGACTAACGTGACTATCACACGATGAAGACCCCACTCTTTTTCTTGCATTAGCATGCCTGCTTAAAAACTAAATAGCCGTCTTGCGTAAATGGTTTATTAGGTCGATCTGAGTAATCAACCCATAGAATGTCTCACTGTCAGCAACAATGGCTATTTTGTCTTGCTTGAACAAGGGCAATATTGCATCAATTTCTGCGTTAGGTGGCACAATATCAAGCTCTGTTACCATTACTTCCGCTACTTTTTTGTTAAAATGTTCTTTATGACCGTAGATAGCTAACAATATATCTGATTCATCGATGAGTCCCACCACTTGGCCGCTATCCATTACCGGCAGTTGTGAAACATCAAACATTCGCATTCGTTTGTAGGTCGTAATTAAATTATCTTCAGATGTGACGGTAACGATATCACCGGTATCCGCAGGGCGTGCAATTAAATCTCTTAAATCACCAAATAATTCTCGACTCAGTAATCCCTGATCTGCGAGCCAGGCGTCATTAAATGACTTAGACAGATATTTATTACCGGTATCACAAATAAATGTTACGACTCGCTTTGGCGTGGTTTGTTCTTGGCAGTACTTAAGTGCAGCCGCCAATAATGTACCTGCAGATGAACCACCGATTACACCTTCTTTTTCGAGTAATTCTCGCTGGGTCTGAAAAGATTCTTTGTCGCTAATAGCATAAGATTTGTGGACTAAGTCAAGGTCACAAATTGAGGGTATAAAGTCTTCCCCTATACCTTCCACCAGCCAGGAACCAGCGTCTGTCATTCGACCGTTATTGACCATTTCAGTCAGAATTGAACCAGCAGGGTCAGCCAGTATCATCTCGCAACTCGGGGCATGCTGTTTGAAAAAGCGTCCAAGGCCTGTGACCGTGCCACTCGAACCAACGCCAACAACCATGGCATCAATCCGACCTTCCATCTGTGCCAGTATTTCAGGACCAGTTTCGTTCTCATGTGTTAGTGGATTATTTGGATTAGAAAACTGATCAATGTAGAAAGAATCGGGGATTTCACTCGCAAGACGTGCCGCATAATCCTGATAGTATTCCGGATGGCCCTTTTGCACATCGGATCGGGTGATTCGGACATCAACTCCCATGGCTCGTATATGTCTAATTTTTTCTGGGCTCATCTTGTCGGGAATAACAAGAATAAGTTTATAACCTTTTTGTGCAGCAACCAGCCCAAGCCCAAGCCCGGTATTACCCGCAGTCGCTTCAATAATAGTGCCGCCAGGTTTTATTTTGCCTTCTTTTTCAGCCGCTTCAATCATTCTGACCGCTATGCGGTCCTTGATTGAGCCACCAGGATTCTGACTTTCCATCTTAACAAAGAGTTCACAGAGACCTGTATCGAAATGGTTTAATTTCAACATCGGTGTATCGCCAATCATTTCAAGTACTGAGTTAACTATTGCCATAAAGTGCTGCCCCAATAAAAATGCCAATGCTAGCATGAAGTGATGAAGAACCAATAAAACAATGCTGATTAATCTGTTTGCCCACTCAGAAAACTAGGAATAGCCGGTATTTAAAACACCCCACCAATTGTAAACGACTAAAGCCGTTGCAGGCTTAGCTCTAAGTGAGCGCCAAGGTCAAATGAATGCTCGCTTATTTATTTAATATGATTCAGTTTGATGAACGATTAATAGCGAATATAGTTACCTCGAATCAAGTGACTTTATTTGAGGTAGCTAGCTGTAATATCTACCTATGGTTTGACCTATTTTGGAGCTTAGCAAAGCCAATATGACATTGTTCGTTTCAAATTCGGCCTTAGTGTCGATCAATTGCCAATCATTACTAACCGACCGTTTGATTTTGGCTTTATTCGAGTTACAGACAAACTAGGAGCCTGTATCGAAAGAATCGTGATGCGCCTAGTGCTTGATTGCACTTATTCAAGACTTTCCTTGACCTCATATTGCCATTGAACCAGCGACAAAATAAATCAATTAAACCAAACTTAGTGCCTCAATAATCCGTATATTGGTGATCAGTAAATGCTTTTAATCTTTTCTAGTAGAGATGCTATTGTGCTTTATCCGGAAACATTGACTAGGGTGTCTTTTAAAGAGACAAAATACTGTAAATCAATCTCAATTGGTATCATTGTGAATTGCTTTGGCTTTGCTACTCCAACTGAATGCGGCCGTTGGAACAGGTAAAAATGATACTATTAGTAAAACTAAGGAAGAATACGCTTGAGCAATTTAAACAATCTAGAGAATAGCAATGACACGTAAAGCCCGCCCTCTTATCGACTTATTAGTCAGCATCATCATTCCATCTGTTGTCCTGATGAAGTTCAGTGGCGATACTGATTTGGGGGCCGTGGGTGCTTTGATTGTCGCGCTGGCTTTTCCAATAACCTGGGGCTTATACGAGCTCATCCGACATAGAGTGACTAACTACATCGCCTTATTGGGTTTGATTAGTGTAATGCTGACGGGTGGCATCGGTCTGTTTCAGCTTGACACGCAATGGATAGCCGTAAAAGAGGCCGCTATTCCCGGCATTATAGGCCTAGTAGTATTAGTGACCGCTCAAATGCGCAAGCCATTGATCAAAACTCTTTTATATAACCCAGTGGTTCTGGATACGGATAAAATCAATCAGATCCTCCTCGATAAAGGCTACGAACAAGCTTTTAATAAAAGTTTGCTCAATGCCACTTATATGTTGAGTGGTACTTTTTTCTTCTCTTCGGTTATGAACTACATATTGGCTAAATGGATAGTCGCTAGTCCGGCAGGTAGCGCTGCCTTCAATGAAGAGCTTGGGCGCTTAACCTTGATCAGCTATCCGATGATAGCGATTCCATCCATGTTGATGATGCTGGCGATCTTCTATTTTCTTTGGCGCAGTATTCATGGCTTAACAGGACTACCGTTCGAGTCAGTTCTGGCACCAGCATTGCGCGGAGATGATTAACCAGTCAGCGTTCCTGCACTTATCGACACCGTTGGTTTACCACAGGCTCATGAACATTGGCCTACTCATATTTTGGCAGAAGCTTGACGACACTTAACAGGACGATACTCGTTTAAGCTTTCCAATCAGGCAATGGGCTATTGAGACCTGCTGCCTCGTTACTTTGTGAGGCCCAATATTGCAAGGATTTGAGCCGAATAAAACCAATCATTAAAGAAATAATCAAGTATTTCAAAGTACCAAAGACTGAATGCCAATCAACACAGTTAGTGACATGACAGAAAGTATCACTACTTAAATCTTTAACCATTGAATAGCGATCAAATTCATTTTGAAGGCTAAAGCAATATCATAGCGCTTGAAGTCGCCAATCATTTTTAAAAGTGTGATTCAATAATGCTTGGCACTACCGAACCCTACGCACTGTTTATGCACCTTTTTGGTGATTTTAGGGAGCAGTATGATGCCCATTTGCAAGTTCCTAGCAGAACGAGTTGTTCTCAGCGTTTGTTAGTCGCAGTCAACAGGTCGAGTGAGCAAAAACTACAAAATTAGCATACGATTGGTAAACACTAATTATCGCGTTTTAGTAGCCTTAAACTTAATTTCGTACGAGCAATCAACATGGACATACTCTGGATATTATTTGCTTTCGCCTGTGGCTTTGGTGTTAAACAAATAGGGTTACCGCCGCTCATTGGCTATCTCGCTGCCGGATTTATGTTAAATATGTACGGCGTCAGCATGACACCCGGCTTGCAGGAAATGGCCAATCTGGGCGTCACTTTAATGCTTTTCACCATTGGCCTCAGGCTAAACATCAAGGACTTACTCAAGCCGGAAATATGGGTAGGTATATTTGCCAATGCCGGTATTTGGACAATTCTATTCACCGGTCTGGCTCTTTTTCTCAGCACATTATCGGCCCCCTACTTTACTGAACTGGACTTTAAATCAGCCGCATTACTGGCCTTCGCACTGAGTTTTTCTAGCACTGTTTGTGTTATCAAAATGCTTGAAGAAAATGGTGAGATGAATACCCGACACGGACGTTTTTCAATTGGCATTTTAGTCATGCAGGATGTCATTGCGGTTATTTTTCTGGTGCTGGCAGAAGGCACTATTCCTTCAGCATGGGCATTTTTGTTACCCGCATTGCTGCTAGCAAGACCTTTGTTTGGAAAAATATTAACGTTAAGTGGGCACGGTGAATTATTGGTGCTCTCTGGTTTCATGTTTGCACTCGGCGCCTATGAGTTATTTTATCTGATTGATATTAAGGGAGACCTTGGTGCGCTCTTGTTCGGTGCGCTGTTAAGCCAGCATGAAAAGGCGAGTGAACTCTACAAGTCACTATTGAGCTTCAAAGACATTTTTCTAGTGGGTTTCTTTCTCTCCATAGGACTGGTTGCGCTGCCCAATACGTCGATGATGATCACAGCTGTATTGCTCATACCTTTATTATTCATCAAGCTGGGGATGTTTTATTTGGCCTTCGCTAAACTCAGACTCCGCGCTCGAACTGCCAGTTTGTCCTCACTACTACTCACGAACTACAGCGAATTCGGTTTGATCGTAATGGTGGTCGGGGTCGAGGCGGGTTTAATTGGAAAAGAGTGGCTGGTTATATTGGCGCTGAGTATTTCTATTTCATTCGCCATAACCTGCGTTTACTATCATCAAGCACACAATATTTACACTCGTTTTAAAGACGTTCTGCATCGTCTGGAACGGGACAAGCCTCTGCAAGAAGATGTTTTTGTGCAACCGACCGGGGCAGAAATTCTGGTGATTGGAACTGGGCGAATCGGATTGGGCGCTTACCTCGCACTGCATCGTGAACTGGGTGATAGTGTGTGGGGAATGGACGCGGACCATGATCGAATTGCCCTGCAACGCGAAGAGGGGCTCCATGTGTTCGTGGGTGACGGTGAAAGTGCGGATCTATGGGATAACCTTGACGTATCTCGCATTGAATTGATACTAATCGCAACGCCGGCAACAGAAGATGTGCGCAACATTACCGAACAGTTAAAGTTTGCGGGTTACTCTGGAAAAATTGCAGCCATATCAAAGTTTGAAGATGATCACGAAGCTCTGTTAAGTTATGGCATAGATAAAGTTTTCAATTTCTTTTCGGAGGCAGGCGTTGGTTTTGCAGAAGATAGCTTAGGGTTGATCGATCGGAAAAGACGGGTTGATCCGCTATTTAAAAAAACCGCTGCGGCTGATTAGGCCTTTCGTTAACTCCTATTTTTTATGATCAATATTGATCACAAGTGAGCAACTAAAATGGATAATAAGCCAAGTCTCATTAGCCTCGAACCTCGGGGCCCAAGTGGTATCGAACTAGTCAATATGGAGTTGAAAGCTGGAGGATTCTAATAGAGGTTTAAACCTTATCAACCTGAGAGCGAGCGCCAAACGTCATCATCAGTCCCCATTGGTATGTCTGATTGTCTTTGACCCATTGGGCCACTGAATTCGACGAGATCAAGAGCTTGCATTTGTTCTACAGAGTGCTTTAGCCAGGCTTGAAAGTTTGAATATCTTGCTTTAATTTGAGATCAAACCATAAAATCATGTGAAATATAAGTTATCCATTGGGCTCAGATTCTGACGTTTTTATTTCTCTGAGTTCAAAATTTCGTCGTTTATTTTCTTCAATACGACGTTTCATTTGATGTTGCTTTCTTAAGCTACAGGAACACTCGGATGACAATTGCTTTTGATAGCTGATAGCTATACCAGAGGTTGTCGTATCAGGGCCAGCATAAGCTTTTGTCGCGAAGACACTGAATGTAATCACTAAAAAAGTCAGCATGCTCATTATGATAAATAGCGCATTAATGGCGCAACACTATCTTCGTCACCCGCTAACTCTTTATGGGCGAAATCGATGACAACAATTTCATGCTCAGTCAAGCGTTTCAAAGCAACAATATCTTCGATTGGAGCCATTGCTTCAAGATCTTCAAATTCATCCAAATAGGCCGGATAGCGCTCCACTATGTAGGTCATGAATTGATGCCAGCTATAACATTGATGTTGCTCAACATGGCTAAGTCCCTCTTGGTGAAGCACTTCTGGATCTCTAGCAACCAAGCTGTATTTTTTTAACAGCGGCTCAACTGTCCTAGCGGCAATCCTTTCAATTCTAGCCAGTAAGATGGTCTTCTCTTTTTCACTAAAATGTTCAGACAGACAATAAAAATAAGACTCTCCACTGATTTCTTCTTCATAATAAGTCAGAAGTGTCTGGAGATATTTTTCTGACACGGGCCTATTTTTTTCAACCATCTTCATAAAATACTCGATCATATTTCATGCGATTGTCAGGATCTACTTCGGTGTCGAGTTCGCGAGCATAACGGTGCCCTGCAAAAACCGCCGCGGCAATGATTGCGGGTGCTTCACAGTCGCCAATGCGAGTGAGCGATTTAGGTTGATAATTTTCTTTTTTATCAGAATTTTCGATCATTTTTTGCTCTACCTCTCGAAACAAATCATCATCGGGTGTTCGCATAGTGACCGTGACGACGGCATCTACATTAATAGGTTTCAACTTACCGGTGTATTTGCATTCCATTTGTGCTTCTGTCCCGTTATACGAAACGAGTGCATGGGCTGTAATGATTTCTACTCCGACCTCAAGTAATCGGCGATTAATCTGGGCCTGTTCAGAGGTCATATCTCCCCAGCTTGAAACCATCGATTCGGGTGTAACGAGCGTGACAGGAAGATCTTTTTGTCTCAGAACTTCGGCGATAACACTGGCCATATAGTAGTGATCGTCATCGTAGATTAAAGTAGGTCCGGACGGAAGGTTCCCTGCCATTATGTCATCAGGCGTGTAAACCTGATCCGCTGGGCCAATCTCAGTCAGTGGCTGAGTGTTGTAGTTTCCCTGCCCATTGGCTTTCCATTTAGCACCGGTAGCGATCAAAATATGATCAGCCTCCATGGCCATCACGTCGTCGGCCGTCATTCTGTTTTCCAAATATATATCAACATTTGGCATCTTCAGGATTTGATTGGTACGATAATCACGTACGCGACCCCATTCACTTAATCCGGGTAGTTGACATTCACGGGAAACACGCCCTCCAAGATGACTATCAGCTTCGGCTAGTAAAACGTTGTAACCCCGGTTACCAAGTGAGCGGGTCGCTTCGAGACCCGCTGGACCAGAACCGATTACCAGTACGGTTGAATCCGATCCTTTAGGGTCTATTTTCTCTGGGTGCCATCCACGACGCCATTCTTCACCGATAGTCGGGTTTTGAGTGCAACGCAAAGGTGTGGCTTTACTATCACCGACATAACAATTGTTACAGCCGATACATTCACGTATTTCATCAATTCTGCCTTCTTCGATTTTCTTCGGTAAAAAAGGATCTGCGATTGAGGGTCGAGCGGCGCCGATGAAGTCGACTATGCCTCGATTAATCTGCGATATCATGGTGTCAGGTGAGGTGAATCGGCCGACCGTTACCACTGGTTTTGTTGTGATCGATTTGACATACGACATATAGGCTTCAAGTGAGGCTTCCTTAACAAACCGGGATACGCCCATCTCACGATGGTAGTCATTGATATTAATATCCCAAAGATCAGGTAATTCAGCGAGCATTTCAATCATTTCACGATGTTCGCCAATGATCGGGTTACCGCTCCCTTCACCCCCTTCATCAGCAGAAAACCTGACCGCTACAGCACATTTATCACCGACGGCATCTTTGGTTTCTTCTATCAGCTCTCGTACCAATCTAACTCGATTCTCAAGAGATCCGCCGTATTCATCGGTTCGATTATTGGTTTTAGATGATAAAAAATGAGAGAGTAAATAATGATGTGTGGCATAAACGTAAACGATATCAAAACCAGCTGCTTTGGCACGTAATGCCGCTTCTCTATGCCAGCGCCGAAGTTCTCTGATGTCAGATTTATCCATTGCGCGTGTCTGATAAGGAATGCCGACTGCATTGGGCATGCTAGAGACGTCCATCGCAACTTCATTTGTAAACAAGTTGGCTGAACTCGACCCGCCAACCCAGAGTTCAGCACCTGCCAACCCACCATGTTCGTGGACTTGGTCTGTCATTAAGGTATGGGCTTTGATATCTCCCTGGTCCCATAATGAGGCATAGGGATGCGGTAAATCATCAGAAGCGGGATGAATAGAACAATATTCGGTACACACGACACCCCAACCGCCTTCGGCTTTCATGCCACGCAGGGCGGCCACCATTCGTGGACGAACCCAACCTAATCCAGTGCAGTGAGGCACCTGGTAAAACCTGTTTTTTGCAGTGACAGGGCCAATTTTTACTGGTTCAAAAAGGACGTCGTATCTTGGATCTCTACTCATAATTCTTACTAATTCTTATTTCGACTTGATGCCTAAAAAATAGAGCTGATTGTGATTTTTGTGACTGTTCATGACAAAAATGGACCTTCCCTGGTCCAACAGATCTAACCCATATTATCTAAAAACCTGCTTTAATCATTTCAAACATTTCGTTTGAGGTTGTTTCAAACTTACTTTCCTGTGGAATCATAAACTTGCTCGTACCTAATACTTCTGAAACATTACGGGTCAGACCCAGTTCAGACAGTCGTTCGTCAGAAACCTGAGCAATTGCTTTGGCATTCGAATGTCCATAACCTTCTTCATTGATCATGATAAGCCCACGTTCGACACTGAGTAGTGAGTCAATGAGTTCATAGGCTAATTCAGGTTTAGGTGCCTTAGCGTGCAGCATTAAACCACACACCCAAGTTAGAGCACCTTCTTTAGGCTTTGCGAATGCTACTGGGATGTCCTGTTGTTTAAGTTCTACGGCTGAACTATTCCAAGTCATGGCAGCGACGAGTTCTCCTGAGGCCAGCGCTTGTTCGAGACTGGTTACGTCGTCACTATACATTCTAATCAATGGTCTTTGCTGTCGAAGTAGAGCAGCAACTTTTTCTATACTGTCTTTATTAGCTATATCTTTGAAATCAATGCCAGCATAAATTGCAGCAACCCACCAGGCGTCACCCGCTGATCCCAGGCTACCTATTTGGCCTTTGTATCGTTCATCCCAGAGTAAGCCCCAGGATTGCTCTTCACCTTGCCAATCAACCAGATCGGTTCGATAGGTCATAGAAGTTTGCCCCCAATCCATCGGAGCGAAGTAGGGGCTTCCGTCTACGACATTACCTTCTAGTTGCCAAAGCTCAGGAATAACATCATTCCAATTAGATAGTTTCGACGTATCCAAAGGTTGAAATAATCCACTCGCTATCCAGCGTGGTATCTCGACATTACAGGGGTGCGCAACATCGACAACAAAACCAGCACGCATTTTGGTGAAGGCTTCTTCTGACCCTCCAAATGTTGAAAAATTGGGCGGTTCACCATACTTTTCGACATAGGTTGGATAGTAGATCGGGTCGTCCCAGCCGCCCCAGGTGAAGTAGGTCGGTTGATCTTTGGCGGCAGCAAATGCGTTACCGCCAAGCATCGGCGTGGCGACCATGCTAACGCCCGCAGCAGCGAGGATTTTGCCGAAGTCTCGGCGCGACAGATGACCTGACTTGAGTCGATCGATTGCTTCCTGATGTGGAATATTATGTTTACTCATGCTTTCACTCCTCCTCGTAAAATTAAGAACCTTTGTTATTAAGCAACAGTGTGTGGGCTATTTAATTATGGGTGAATCGTTGACTTATAGGTTGCCGTAAAGATACTATCTGACTAGATAGTTAGTTACAAGTCCCGAAAAATTGATAAATATGTTAAAGTTGCCTAAACATAATTGGGAATGAAAATGCAGGCAGTAAAGACACAAAAAGATAAGCGTAAAGTGCGTGGCGATGAGAGCCGACGGCAAATTTTGCACGCCACGATAGCCTGCGTTGGTACACTCGGCCTGAGCAATACGACGTTAGATCGTGTCGCCGAGCGCGCGGGATCATCACGCGGCCTGGTTGTTTTTCACTTTAAATCAAAGAGTAATCTTCTACAGGAAGTATTGACCTTTCTTGGTACTCAATATTCCGAAGGCTGGAATGCGGCTTACCACCAGGAGGAAACCTCTAATATCATAAAGTTGCTCCGCCTAGTCGATTTTGATATCCAGTTTGCCTATGATAATCCGCAATATATTTCGGCCTGGCATGCTTTCTGGGGCGAGGCCAAAGGCAACCTGCTGTATCACAATTTTAGCCTCCCGCGTGATGCAAACTATGGAGATCAGCTTGAAAATTTAATTAGTCTGTTGATTGAAGAAGGACAATATGACCCTGCTGAGCTAGATGGAATTAACCTGTCATTGGGATCAATGCTATTCGGTATCTGGGTTGAATCTCATCTTGACCATAATCCCGATGACTGTCAGCGATATATGAAAGCTGTGCGTTTATTACTCTCAAAATTCCTGCCTAGGCATACCATCGACGGATGATCTGAATATGACCGACGCTGTCATGAAAGAATCAACTGAAGTAACGGGCTATCGTCATGGATGATTCTAGGACGACACTAAACCCTATAAAGGAAACATTACAATCTGACTTAAACTGGCGTGGCAGGTTGCGTGCTTTTTATAATCGCAGTGACGCTTTTAAGGGATATACCTTGTTGTCCCCCACATTACTGGTGATGCTGTTCAGTATGTGTGTACCGTTTGGACTGATGGTTTTGATGAGTTTCTGGACCCAGTCAGGCTATGAGTTTGACACTAGCTTTTCGATGTTAAATTATCAAAAAATTGTTAGTAGTCCGGTTTATTCTCAGCTGTTAATACGGTCACTCTGGATTTCAGCGGCCTGTACTTTGGCGACGGTTTTGATTGCTTATCCGATGGCTTATTACGTTGCTTTCCATGTCCATCGAAGAAAAATGATGTGGATTATTTTAATCACCTTGCCATTCTGGACCAGCTACTTACTAAGAATATTTAGTTGGAAAGTTATTTTAGGATTTAACGGGGTAATTAATTCAGGTTTGATGGGTTTGGGTATCATCGATAAGCCGCTTGAATTTCTCCTCTACAACCCGACAGCTGTTGTTATTACTCTCACCCATGCATGGATCGCTTTTGCTATTTTGCCGATTTATATATCGTTGGAAAAAATAGACCGATCTTTACTAGAAGCTGCGACCGATTTGGGTGATGGTCCCATTGCCCGTTTTTTTAGAGTAACCTTACCGTTATCGCTGCCGGGCGTAATAGCAGCAACTATTCTGATCTTTGTGCCAACCGTTGGCGACTATGTAACCCCAGCATTAGTGGGTGGTCCCAATGGTTTGATGATCGCCAATCTAATTCAGGCTCATTTCGGCATTATCAACAACTGGCCAGGTGGTTCTGCTCTCGCAATAATAATGATGTTGGTAGTAGGCTTTATCATTTCGATCTATATCTGGATAACACGTTTGGCAGTGAAAAATATCGAATGAGTAATCTCGCGCGAACAATCAAACATGAGCAATAAGGCATGAAGAATGTTTCTTATATAAATAGGCCCAATCGACCGCTTTTCGTTTACGCCATATTGTTTCTGATATTCCTTTATTTACCCATTTTATTTCTGCCTTTATTTTCATTCAATGAAGCGATCTATATTGCATTTCCAATTCAGAATTGGACCCTGCAATGGTACCGCGACATGTTCAACAATCAGCCCATGATTGCCGCATTGATTAACAGTATGAAAGTCGGCTTGGTGGCCTCAGTAGTTTCGACTTTTCTTGGAATATTTGGTGCGAAAGCGGTGACGCGATATCGTATTCCAGGTAGGGCTCCAATCGTGTCGGTCATTATGGCGCCGCTAGTTATTCCAGGTATTATTCTGGGTGTTGCACTATTAATTTTGATTAATCGAATCGGAGCTCCCCTATCTCTTTACACGATTACTCTGGGGCATATTCTTGTCTGTGTACCATTTTCAATGGCTACCCTAATGACGCGATTTGAAGGTTTTGATAAATCGATGGAGGAAGCATCTGCTGATCTTGGGGAAAATGCCTGGTGGACATTTTGGCGAGTCACGCTTCCCATCGTATTTCCAGGTGTCGTAGCAAGCCTGTTACTATGTTTTATCATCTCATTTGACGAATTCATTCTGGCGTTTTTCCTGGGTGGTACTGAACCGACGTTGCCTTTATTTATATGGGGCCAACTTAGATTTCCAAACAGGTTACCCAGTGTATTAGCTCTGGCAACTTGTATTCTGGTGCTGTCACTTATTGTTGTTATCATTTCACAATGGCTTGTTAAACGTGAACCTGAGTCAGGTGCACCTTAGAGTTTCTAATATGACTTCTGTTTCAAAATTTATCAATATTGAAGGCGTTTCAAAGACATTTGGCAGTATCGTTGCGGTTGATAACGTCAATATAGAAATTTCAACTGGTGAGTTTTTCTCATTGCTGGGGCCTTCTGGTTGTGGCAAAACGACACTGCTCAGAATGCTGGCTGGATTCGAGTCACCTAGTTCGGGTGAAATTTATATTGATGGTAAAGCGATGTCAGAAATTCCACCACATCAGCGCCCTACTAATATGGTATTTCAAAACTACGCGATTTTCCCGCATCTAGATGTTGCCAGTAATATTGCTTATGGTCTGCGTAAAGACAAGCTAGGCAAGGTTGAACAAAAACGGATGGTTGAAGAAGCGCTGGAAATGGTCAAGTTACCAGGGTACGGCAAACGCCGCTCTAATGAACTTTCGGGCGGACAGTTGCAACGTGTTGCATTAGCGAGAGCATTAATCAAACGCCCAAAAGTATTGCTGTTAGATGAGCCATTAGGTGCGTTAGATAAAAAGTTACGCGAAGAAATGCAACTTGAATTGAGGGTTTTGCAAGAAAGCGTGGGCATCACCTTCATCTTCGTAACTCATGATCAGGAAGAAGCGCTCACCTTGTCGGATCGTGTGGCGGTGATGGCGCGAGGTAATGTTTTGCAAATGGATTCACCGCAGCAACTTTATAACCATCCAGTGAATGTTGAAGTGGCTGATTTTATTGGACGAATGAATTTTTTCGATGCCCGAGTGAACAGTCTGCAGGGAGATGTTGCGCATCTGGATACTAATGGTATTGGTCGACTTAAATTATTCATCGAAGGTAAGCAGTTACAGCAAGGTGATCAACTCATTCTTGCTTTGCGACCAGAACAAGTTCACCTCACACATGAAAGAACTGAGGATGCAAATACAGTTAAAGGTAAGTTAAGTACGTCAGCATATTTTGGCGATCGCAGTCATTATTATGTTTCCGTTGAGGGTATCGATAAACCGATTGAGGTTTCTGGACAGGATTCCAAATTGAGCAGCGATCACAATTTTGAAAGAGGAAGTGAAGTATGGTTGTCCTGGAACGAAAATTCGTTGGTTGTGTTGCCGGCTAATTAAGGCTGTTTTGATCATGTATAGTGAATTTTTAGGGCCCTGCTCTAAGGCTGTATATTAACCATTTTGGAATCTAAAAAGAAAGCAGGTGCTTAAAATTGAGCTATCAGCAGCTAGCTGTTAATTGAGTCTAAATTACTCTTAGTGCAATAAATTTATAAACATCATCGACTGTCGAGCCCAGCAATAGGTCGTTATCGCAAGCCCATTTATTCAAACCTAGCAAGACATCTAGAATCGTAACTGTTGGGTGCACCAAAACATCAAAGGTGTAAACCTGTTTTTCAGCGTAAGGACTTTTGTGTTGAATGGCGTGTAATTCATCGCATGTTTCCTAATTTACTTGTTTTAGTGTTACCTCACATAAAACTGACTGACTGGTCATACAGTTTGTTGACATTACATCAAGTCTCCTTCAAACTTTTGTTATCAGCGATTACCCTTGGAAAACACATTAAAGCAATATTGCAGTATGGCAGTTCAGGTTTGACGACTCTTCAGCTGCTGAGCTTGATATTTAAGATATTTTTGATGACTGGGCTGATGATAGCCGACGAAAATAAATCCTCAAGAAGTGCTGCATAGGTATCTAGGAAAAGTGGATTGTCAATGATAACGGTGCTGCGTGCTTGGACATTCCTGGCTGGACTCCCAACACCATGCGATTTTTATTACGATTAAAACAACTGACTCATGCGTTACGTCAATAAACAGCATTCTGTGTCGGGACAGTAACTAAAAGGTAATCAGATCGGTAATTTTGAATAAATTTCAGTTAGGTGTAGACATGACGCAGCACAATAAACTAAACAGAAATAATATTAATCGACGAAGTATTCTTAAAATGGCGGCCGGTGTCGGTCTGAGTGGAATAGCATCGGGAGTAGCAGCGTTGGCAAATGATAGTGAAAATACCGATTTTAATGATGTGATTATTGTCGGTGCAGGAATGGCCGGTCTTTATGCTGCTAAAATACTGATAGATAAAGGCTATTCAGTAAAGGTGTTAGAAGCATCAAACCGTCATGGTGGGCGAGTCTATAGCCGTTCTTTGGGAGATACTCGAATCGAAATGGGTGCTGAAGAACATTATTTGCCAACTAACAACCCAATTTATGATGCGATTGTCAACGAGTACGGCAACGATGTCTATGTACCAACTTATGTCGGTGACGACATGTTGACTATAGACGGCAATAAGACCTGCTGGGAGGAAACGGGTGATTGCGAAGAAGATGTTGATATTACTACTTTCTGGAAATACTGGTCACGGTACGGCAGTAAAAACATTCAAAAAGATTTTTCAATCACCATGGCGGATGATGTTCTTCAGCATAATAATGTTGACCGCAATCACCGAGCATATCACCTTTATGATAATTCGATCGCAGGCTCAATATACGGCACCTCACTGGATAAAATTGGTATAGCTAGCCTTGCTCAACAGGACTGGAACTGGACATTATCAAGTGAAGTTCGTGCTTTGAAACCGGCTAACCTTGGCTACTCTGATGCACTGGATAAAGTATGGTGGAGTGATGTCCTTGATTCGGTTCAGCTAAATCGCCCTGTAAAGCAAATTGATATGCGCAACGATATTGCCATTGTTACTGACAACACAGGTGATCAGCATCATGCAAAAAAAGTGATAGTGACTGCTTCTATCGGTGTTTTACAAAGCGAAACAATTGAATTTCTACCAGGGTTGCCCGAAAAAACCGTTGATGCCTATCGTAATATCGGCATGGGCCAGGGTATGAAAGTTGCTTTACGATTTGAAAAACCATTTTGGGAAGAAAAACTGGGCTATATGATAACCGATGGTTTAGTTTCCAGTTGTTGGAGTCCGAGCAATTATAAACAAGGTGGTAAAGACTTTATTATGATGTGTTATCCAATGGGTGACAATGGCGTTAAACTGACAGAAATGAGCGTTGCGGCAGGAGGTGGCATCGCTGGTAACGAAAAAATTCTGAGTGAAATGCTAAGAGATCTTGATGGACTATTTGATGGTGCCGCTAGTGCTTCTTATCAGGATGGATTGGTTCAGGATTGGAGTTCCGATCCCTATGTTCGAGGGAGCTATTCCTTTCCGATGCTGGAAACGTATAGATCAAGTGGCAACAATAAAAGAAAGCAATTGGCGGAACCAGTGGGTGATCAATTATTTTTCGCAGGTGAGGGTTCTAATCACATTAATCCCGCCTGTGTACCGGGAGCCCTTCAGGAAGGTGAGCGTGCGGCGAATCAAATTGACGCGTTATTTAAGAAGACCAGTGCGACCGGTTAGGTTTATCAATAATGTCAAATGTTAGGGTAGAAATTGACAGCAAGAGAGCAATTAAAAATGAATAATAAGCTAGGTGTCATTCGCCTCGAACCTCAGGGCCCCAGTGGGATCGGACTAGTCGATATGGAGCTGGAGCAAGGTGACTTTCAATCACCATTGCCTGAGCAGCAGATTCACGTCTATTTCGAGGACGAAGTGCTTGGGTTAAGTGTGGGTGTCTGGACGACGACAACGATGCAGGAGGCTTTCGGCCCTTACCCCGGTGATGAGTTCATGTGGGTACTGGAAGGTCAGGCCAAAATGGTTGACTCTGATAAAAACGAAACGCTGGTTAAGCCAGGACAATCATTCTGTGTTCGAAATGGGATTCCTATCAGCTGGAAGCAGGAAGGGTTTTTACGCAAGTTTTACATTACCTTGGCGCAACCTAATACCCCATTGCCAGAAATAGATAGTGCAGACGGTGGTGTAATGGTACTGAATGCTGATCAGTTATCAGATGGGTTAGTGACGTTAGAGCACACCGAACCGTTTGTGATTGAAGCGGGCGATCCTACTCAGCGTGACTCACCATTATTTACCAACGATAGTAGCACTATGTTTGTTGGACTGTGGGATAGCACTCCCTTTGAAAGTGAAATGAGACCTTTCCCTTCCCATGAATTTGTCCAGCTATTAGAGGGTGAAGTGAGCATTACCGAGGAAAATGGCGAGACACACCTATTTAAAGCAGGCGACGCATTTTTTATTCCCATGGGAACCGTTTGCCAGTGGCGAGTAAAAGACACCATTAAAAAGTATTACGCCATCGTAGAGCCGGTTGAATAAAGTACGCGTTCTTTCAGTCATTAATGCCCAAGTGCGCTATAAGGGATCATCCAACTAAAATATTATGCATTGGCTTTCTTTGCTGCTTTTTGAATTGTGGATGACTCATACGTGATCATTGTTGTTCTGTCATGAATTCACGATAATCGATTTTCACACCCCATAGACTAACATTATAGCCAATTCTATGGGGTGATTCGAGATCGATGCGGCTGCTTATGCTTGCTTATCTTTCAATATAAGGTTCGACCACTGCCATGATTCGAATGACTGTCTGTTCTTTTTCACCCACGGGTGCCACATAGTGGATGACGGCTTCAGCCGCTGGTCGTCCTGCTATTTTTGATATCACCCAGGTGGCCAGATACTGCGATGACAGACACCCACCGGCCGTGGCGACGTTGCCGTTAGCGATAAAGGGTTGATTGAGCACATCGATACCAGCCTCTATTACCCAGGGTTTTGTGGTTAGGTCAGTACAGGCGGGCAAACCATTTAATAAGCCAAGTGCTGCGAGTAGCAAGGTGCCTGAACATTGTGCGCCTATCACTTGTTTTGTGGGGTCCAGCTCTAATTGAGCGAGTATGGCTTTGTCTTTTGCAATCTCTCGGGTATAGATTCCACTACCAAATAGCACCACGTCTGCTTGCTGGGCAAATGCTAATGGTTGTTGAGCTTCGATAGTAACACCATTCATCGAGGTGACTTTTTCGGATGGACAGGTTATCTGCACATTAAAGCCCTCGCCCTTCATTCGGTTTAAAATACCCAAGGCGATAAACGAGTCCAACTCGTTGAATCCGTCAAAAGTTAAAATCGCGATATCCACCTTTAAACTCCTTTATTAATGCACTCAACAGTCAATTCTGATCGTTTGTTTATCGTCAAATCATAGCATTGCTCTTTTACAACTATAGTGCCAATTAACGAAATTCGACCAGACCAACTATTGATACCTGATGTCGGCAGAAAAAATCTGCTTTAATGTCGACACAAATTAATCATCTACCTTAGGGGTATCTCCAAAATTCACGGGAACTGGCATGAACAACGATAGCAAGAATGTAGCACCCCCATCGTCACCCTTGGCCGTACCCACGGTTCAAATTGAGAACGATCGCGTCATTGTTACCGAATGGTGCTTTGCTCCAGGTGCCGAAACTGGATGGCACCGACACGGTTATGATTATATTGTTGTGCCACAAACCACTGGACAGTTACGCATTGAGTTAGCTGATAATAGTAAAGTAATGTCTGATTTGGTGGCGGGCAAATCCTATAACCGTTCAGTGGGTGTAGCACACAACGTGGTCAACCCTAATGACTTCGAGTTTGTGTTTGTCGAAATCGAATTGAAATAGAGTGTCTCTAAAAACTCTGGATCAATCATGACTCTCGGAACCATTGCGACATTATTTTTCACATTGGCCATTCTAGCTGCTTTACCCAGTACGAGTGTTATCGCCGTAGTATCGCGCTCTATTGCCGGTGGATTTGGGCATGGCATTGCTACGTCTATCGGCATTGTGGTGGGCGATATATGTTTCATTATTATCGCAATTCTCGGCTTATCGGTTGTTGCCGAGGCTATGGGTGATTTATTTCTATGGGTTAAACTTTGTGCAAGCATTTATCTAATCTGGTTTGGCATCGGCTTATGGCGGTCAATACCTGCAGCGACTAAAGTCGATACTATTCAACAAAAATCACTTATTTCGAGCTTTTCATGTGGCCTTTTCATTACGCTGGGAGACCAAAAGGCAATCTTGTTTTATCTGGGGTTTTTTCCAGCCTTCATTGACTTGGATAATCTCTCGCAGACTGACATTGGGATTATCATCATGATTACGATTGTTGCCGTTGGTGGAGTCAAACTGGCCTATGCTTTTGCATCCCATCAGGCGAGCGCATTACTTATGGATAGATCAGCAAAAATAATGCTTAACCGATTGGCCGGCAGCGCTATGTTGGCAGCCGGCTGTTACTTGATTGTTACCAGTAGCTATCACTCTTTTTGGTAGCACTGTTCGATTATTTTTTGAGCTTCGATAACGGATATCTTTAAAAATACCCTAATAATAATCAGGCATCGAGGCGGCCATTATTTTCCGAATCAGGCAACAGTCTTATAACCATGATTGGTCGACCAGTACCGACATATTAGTACTGATCAAACAATGCTTGTGTATTGAACTCGGTCCCCCTCAGCCTCTCTAAGCAATAGTTCTTCTGAGAAAAGAAGTTTATCTACCGAGTACCTTTAAAAATTACACATTTACTGCAATGGCGAACGGCGGGTTACTGGCCCGTTATCGCTGAGAAAGGTTTCAGTCAAACCACGATCAGTATGATTCATCCGCCATGACAGCATTTTTTGGGCGTATTCCAATACCAGTGATTGATAATCGGCTTTGTCTGCCAGGTTAATAAACTCTCCTGGATCTTCTTGCAAGTCAAAAAATAAGGGTGGCAAGGCGGTGAAATGAACGTATTTATAACGCTTGTCTCGAATCACGCTAAGGCTGCATTGATGGGCCGTCAGGCCGAAGTAACGCTCGACCGAATCATCTTCCACTGATCGAAAATCGTACTCCCAGTGTACTTGCTTACGCCATGAATTTGGCTCAACGCCACTTTGCAATATCGGCAACAATGAATGGCCATCGCATTGTGCTGGAATGTCACGACCCAGCCAATCTAGCATGGTTGGCATGATATCGACGTTTTCAGTAAATGCGTCGATCTGCTTGCCTCGGCTTGCATCAGCATTCGCCCTAGGATCACGAATAATAAGTGGGATATGATACGACTGATCGAAGTACCCTAACTTGCTGGTTAACCAGTGATCACCCATTTGCTCGCCGTGATCAGAGGTTAATATAATTAGTGTTGAATCCCATTCTCCACTTGTTTTCAATTGCTCAATAAGCCGACCCAGGTTGTCGTCTACCTCACTCATCAAACCATAGTAGTGGGCTTTCGCCTGTTGTATTGCCTTAACCGATTCGGGTGCACCATAATTGGTTTGATCGATACAGTATTTAAGAAACGGGTGTTGCTGCCCTTCCTCATTCGCACTGTCACAACGGACCGGAGGGGCCTGTTGAGCAGGATCACAGAATTCGTGATAGGGCGCCGGTGCGACGAAAGGTGGATGAGGACGTAACAGCGATAAATGGGTTACCCAAGGCTGTCGTTGACCATCAATCCACTCGATACATTTGTTTACCATGAAGTGGGTTTCATGATCTTCTGTTTTAATATTCAATGGTAACAAGCGATCACCACCATCTTTCCAATCTATCCCTTCTACCGCGTTGCCGTATAAACTCCACAAACGCTCGGGGATTTCATAGCCTTTAGTGATTAACGATTGGACCCAGTCCATCGAAACTTCTTCTTTGTAGGGCGTATAGCTGCCGATGCCGGGCAATGGTTCGCAATATTGAGTCAGTCGAGGATCGCTTGGATCGACTCCACGCGGATCGGGTGCCGTATCAGTGTAACCAAATAATGAGGGCGAATATCCAGCCTTTCGCATTTCCAGCGCCCAGTTATTCAAGCGCTTATCGACCGGCGTGCCGTTGCTAACACATCGGTGATTGTGCAAATACATGCCGGTATGAATTGAGGTACGACTGGGTGCACAGGGCGTCGCCTGGGCAAAGTGTTGTTTGAATAAAACACCCTCTTGTGCAAGCGCGTCCAAATTTGGCGTTTTAACAACGGGATGATCTAAGGCGGACAAACATTCACCACGCCATTGGTCGACTGTAATAAAAAGAATATTCATAAAGGTACTGTAGTTCTGGTTGGGACACATAGCGTTAGAAATATAAGCATCCGCTTAGAAAAATCCAACAAAAACAATTGATCGCGGCTATCGACCGATTCAATCGAGTGCGAGAACAAGGTCTAGCATTTGTTGAGCATGTCCTTTCGCTTTAACCTTGTAATTAACTTCGACCAAAATTCCTTTCTTATCAATCACAAATGTCGACCGTGCGATGCCCATGTATGTCTTACCCATAAATTGACGCTCGCCCCAAACACCATATTTTTCACAAACTTCACCCGAAGTATCAGCCAGTAATTCGACTTTAAGCTCGTGCTTGGCAATAAATTTCAGATGCTTTGCGCCACTATCTTTGCTCACGCCTAAAACGACTGTGTCGGCAGCGGCAAATTCAGCAACCAGCGCAGTAAACTCATTGGCTTCAACGGTACAGCCGGGCGTGTCATCTTTTGGGTAAAAATAAAGCACGACATGTTGAGCACCCTTAAATTGGGACAAGCTCACTGTTTTATCGTCTTGATTGGTCGTCGTAAAATCGGGTGCTGTTTGATTGATCTCTAACATGAGACGTCCTTATGTTTTAGTTAAAAGTAACTTAATTTTGTGTATGAGAAGTTAGGCTTAAAAATTATTGAGGTAATGATATCGTTTGTATTCATTCAAGGCTAGGGGCCTGTTGGCCTTAGGTCCTCATGACGAGAGACACTATTTTAACCCCGCGTTTTAATCAAATAATGCCAAAAGTTATTGTTTTCATCGAAGGGGCAGGAATTTATCCACTATGACTTTTTCGTAGGAGTCGATAAGCCCAATTGATACAACAATTCAGACGCTAATGTCAAATAAATTAATTCAAAATCCGACAAGTTACTAGCATTTGACTCGTCTAGGTAACTCAGTAACATAGTTCTTTTTACTTAATGGTATGGACCATGTCGAACAATAAGGTACTCGTCCCACTCACTCAATCTGCACTGAGCCAAGAAATTTTTCCATATATCGAAAAGTTCTTAGCGCCGACCAACAATGATTTAACCCTGTTTTTTATCACTAATCCACCCACTGGTGCTGGCTTTGGCAGGGTAGACGGTATTACTGATTATGTTCAAATGCCTGGTGATGGCTCAGTAAGACCCTCACTTCATCCTATTTATGCAACCCAGCAACAAGACAGCATTAAAGCTCATGTTGAAGCAGAATTGATAGCCGTCACTAACCGATTAAAAGCTGCTGGATACAACGTCTCGTTGGTAGTGAGTTTCGATAAAAATCCACTAGATGCCATATTGAAAGTGATTAAACGGAAAAAAATTGATTAGTCGCAATGTCAACTAAAGCACGAGTGGGCGTTACTCGATTCTTTTTTAACGATATTGCCAATCAGTTATCTCAAAAATCAAGCATTCCGGTAATGATAACGCACCCTGCTGGAGAGTAAGGTTTATCGGTTAGAACGAATGAATTCGCCATTTTTTAAAAAATTGATTGTTTGGTCGATCACTTCTTTTCGCTGCATCATAAATGTATGGGTATAGGGCAACACGATATAATCAGTCATACCATCGAGTTTGGTATTCTTGGTTGACACTTTCCCATCATTTTCTGTGCCGATTAAGGCAGACGCTAAAACATTGAGACTTTTATTGCCTGCGATTACGCCTACTTTATATTCCACCGCCGGTAGGGAATTGGGTAGACTGAATTCAGCGGTGCCCAGTTGATTGCCAGCCGGTCCATTAAAAAGCTGAAACAACTCGTATCCCACCAAACGATCAACCAGCTCACTACCGGCATTAGGCGGTGCCAACATAACCACGCTACCCAAATTTTCAAGACGGTGCAGAGATAAATAGTACCGAACCAAAATGGCACCCATCGAATGCGTGACAAAGTGAATTCGGCCGGGGTTATAGGCCTTTTCACAATAGGTTACAGCCTGACCGATAAAAGTCTCGGACAGTAATTGGATTGGTTGTGTCCGCGATGGGTAACTGCAGTTGTAGGTCTTGTATCCAGCATTTTGTAAAGCAGCTTCAATTTTATGCATGGACCGATTGGTGCGAGCTAGGCCGTGCAATAAAATGACCACTTCGGCCGGTAATAATGATTTTCGGACGTTCAAATTGACCGTTACCCACGTTTATTAAAACACCTGATGTGCCAATTATAGTCTGAATGAGAGACTCTATATTCAAAATTGTGTTGCTAGATTAGGCTGATGTCGAATTAAGTACTAGCGTGCTTTTAAATAACTTAAAACCCACTTTCGATACTCTGAACCATGTTAATCATTACCAGTCGAATCTGAATAGTTCCATCATTGACGAGACGCTTTATGAATAAACTTTTTAGCCTGACGGTATTACTACTTTCAATTGTTAGCCTACAGCTTTTTTCAATAAAAGCAGCTTCAGCCGAAAAGGCAATTCTCGCTGGCGGGTGTTTTTGGTGCATGGAATCTGACTTCGAAAAGCTTGAGGGTGTGAGTGACGTGGTGTCTGGCTTTACCGGAGGCGAAATACCGAACCCGACCTATCGCGGAAACCACGACGGTCACTACGAAGCAGTTGAAATTACCTACGACCCTGCGGTTGTCGACTACCAGGGCATTCTCGATCACTATTGGGTCAATATCGATCCTTTTGATGCCAGTGGACAATTTTGTGATAAGGGCAGTAGCTATTTGAGCGCTGTGTTTGTTTCCAACAATCAGGAAAAATTACTGGCCGAACAATCTAAGAAAAAAGTCATTGCCATGTTTCCTGGGGAAACTGTGGTAACCCCAATCCTTACCGTGTCGACGTTTTATCCCATTAAAGGTGCCGAAAGTCATCATCAGGATTTTTATATAAACAATCCAATTCGTTATAAAGCCTACCGCTGGAATTGTGGACGAGACAAGCGTTTGAAAAATATCTGGGGTGATCTGGCGACTGTTAATTAGTTTCAATTTCTGTCGCTCTGATTTAGCTAATTATAATTTTAATGCACCTATAATTAGGCCTCTTTGGACTTGGCTTTAAATTAAGCGTTTTTTAAAAAAACAATGATACCTATCAAGTAGATTAATATAGCAATTCTAAACCAATACGACATAGGTTAGTTAGTGACAACCCGCCACTGACTCACATAGACTACCGATACCCAAACAGCACACTTGCTTTAATTTAAGGCTCCGGTATTAATCATTATGAAAGATGTCCATCAATGTCAACTAATCGGCACTGGTACAGCTGGACTTTGCTTTATTATCGCACTTATTAATAAAGTGACGCTGGCACCAGAGCCTAACAAACTAAAATATCAATCCTTACTCGATTCCCTGATTGCCATCGAGGGCAACCAGCAGTCAGGCGGTGTTTTAGATAGCTATCAAATCAATGCCAATACGGATGCTGATGAAATTGTCAGTTGCTTACTCGACGGAACGCCATTCAGCGCTTTACGCGATCATTATTTACAACAGCCAGAAACACGGCAGCCATTAATACCTTTACCCAGAGTGGGGGAATTAATGCTGAAGCCAATTGCCAACATCATTTCCTCACTGTTAGGCAATCGATTGTTGCTCAACACAAATGTGAAGCGCATTGAAATTAGTGGAGGTGAATTCGATAGTTACGATAACAACGACCAGTTGATCGCACGAAGTAAAAAAATGGTGCTTTGCTGCGGGGGACGCGAAGCGTTATTAGCCGAGCTTTTACCCTGGCAACAAAAGACCGTTATGACAGGGTCATTGTTGTGTATGACAACGGCCAATACCCTGCCCCGTCAGTCCGGTAGCATATTGATTGTTGGTTCGTCGCACAGTGGCTTTTCGGCTGCCTGGCGTTTTCTGAATGACCCCAAGTTATCGTTGTATGCCAAAGGACGTGACATCATCATCCTGCAAAGAACCACGTTGGTTAAGCTTCGCTGTACAACAGAGTTCGCGCAACAACATCAACTACCTTTTGACGTCATCAATGATGTTTGCCCTGTCAATGGGCTGGTTTATCGCAATGCTGGATTACGCAAAGACGCCAAGGCGCTGTATCTCCAAATAAAACAAGGAACAGAAAAACGGGTACGTCTCGAACCGATGGAGTCACTTTCTGACGCCCGCCATTTACTCGATGCAGCAGCACTTGTTGTTCAATGCACCGGGTTTCGAGCCAACTTGCCCAAAATCACTTTGAACGGCATTACCCAAAACATTAAACGACGCTCCAAATTGGGTGAGCTAAGTAATATCGAAACCGGCAAAGCAATACCAAACCTATTTGGGCTTGGTCTGGGCATCCAGATTATTCCTGAAGGTGATTACCGCGGAGAGAAAAGCTTTAGCGGCAGTTCCGATGGTGTTTTACCTTACCCAAATGCCGTCGCACCGGCCATTATTGAGCAATTAGTTCTTGACTAATAATGGCAAGATTAGTTGGAATTAGCTAGTGATTGCATTTAATACTGCATACTAAGGTCAGGTCGAATCATATTAAACTGGTTATCCTTAGATCAATATTAGGCATCAGCAATGGGAGAGTTGCATGTGTCACGAATCAATTAAGGCATTGCCAGCTTTAAGAGCACACACTATGATTTAATATAGGATTAAGGTTCTTTTTAATTTGTGCATACTATGATTATTGTAGATGCATAAACGGGGCATTTTCTAAAACGTTCGAGGTTACTTAACTTTCAATGCTCAATAATGTTCAACCGATGATCAAACTATGGTACGCCCTAGTCGATAGTTCGAATCAAAAATACGAAGATCAAGTCTATCCTCAATTATCAATCAGTGAGCTCAACCGTTTAGGCAACATTAAAAACGAACTCAAAAAACACGAGTATTTGTTAAGCAGAGCACTCATGCGCCATGCTTTAAGTCTTCAATTTAAACGTCCTTCATCTGAATGGCAGTTCATTGAGCAATCGAATTTAGCGCCAAAAATTAATAATTTACCTGATAACTGCCATTTTAGTCTGAGTCATTCTCACGGCAGGATATGCCTTGCGTTATCTAATGAGCCTGTAGGAATTGATATTGAACAGAAAAAAATGCGCCCAAATTT
>OOFU01000006.1_pt1 | contig 27122 bp, 25 predicted proteins | sample 1670361 | NCBI WGS metagenome assembly OOFU01 (sample SAMEA98145418, study PRJEB22522) | marine metagenome | biome: marine biome; feature: marine water body; material: sea ice | place: Arctic Ocean | collected 14-Sep-2015 | depth 1.3 m
GAAATTGACAGCCTGTTAAATCGAGGCGGTATTCAATCCATGATGTGGACAATTTCCTTAATATTGATTGCTTTAGGCTTTGGCGGAGCGCTTGAGAAAACAGGCTGTCTGAAAACGATTATTAATGCTATTAAGAGTAAAGTCAGTAGTTTTGCTGGTACTCAAACCGCAGCTATTGGAACCGCGTTTGCGACTAACCTAGTAGCTGGCGACCCCTACTTATCCATCGCTTTACCGGGAAGAATGTATTCACCGGTTTACCGTGGTATGGGTTATTCAACTTTGAATTTATCGCGTGGAATTGAAGAAGGCGGAACATTAATGTCTCCGCTAATTCCATGGAACGCGGGTGGCGCATTTGTAATTTCAGCTCTAGGTCTTGGTATTGCTGATGGTCATATAGAAAATCTTTTGTACATTCCCCTCGCTTTTGCATGCTGGACGGCGCCCCTGATTGGAATTTTCTATGCTTATACGGGGTTATTCTCGCCAAAAGCAACAGACGAAGAAAAGGAACACTGGGAGTCCTCTGGTGAAGCAATAGCCGAATTTAATTCTGATGGTACACCAAAAGTCGAAGATGAAGACACTGAGGAAGACACCGCCGATGATTGTTTAGATAAAAGTGGGCAATAACTATAGCTTATTTATTTAAGCGCGAGATGCGTTTACGAAATTTCGTGTTGAATGGAAATATATGCTAAGGGATCTGACGACGCCAAAGGCGCCATCGTAAATAAATATAATCAGATCCGCCCGGTTTAAGAACCTGCTGATTTCGCTGCAGCTGATTCGGTGTGGTCGTTGGCTGTAAGTAAATCACCTTCAGAAGTTTCAAGATGCGCACGAATAAACCATTGGAACTGTTCCAAATTAGTTAACTGACCAATTAGCATGTCTTCCGATACCGGATCTAGCTCTCCCATTTCAATCATTGCTTTGCGATGATCGCTATTCACCCCGTTGTAAACTAAATCAAGGGCGCCCAGATGCTCCATAACCAATGCTTTACCTAACGAATAATCATTCCAAGTGCGGCGATCAGAAATAGATTGGGGTGTGCCTAACGGAGTTCCTCCTAAAGTAGCTATTCGTTCTGCAATAGTGTCAGTCATGTCGCGTACAGAGTCTACCTGAGGATCTAGCATTTCGTGAACGCTAATAAAATTAGGACCAACAACGTTCCAGTGAACGTGCTTGAGTGTAAGGGCCAGATCGAGCAGAGCTACCATACGATTGTCTAAAGTAGATAATACTCGGCTTGCAGTCGTTTCGTTCATGCCTGGTACCGTGAATTTAGCTAATTTGTGCTGATTGTTTTTAGTCATAATTTCTCCTTTATGGTTCAAAATAACCAGAGAGGTATAAACCTCTCCTTGACGCGTCCACGCTATCAAAGTTACAAACGTTGTGTCAAATAAGAGGATTGATTTTGAATGCCTTGTCTATGAGATAGGAAAAAGTATGAAGAAAGCATAGATAAACCCGTTGGAATAAACCTGCGCTAAAGACCGCAAATGCGTATGACTTAAATGAGCAACTGACTATATATTGGGTCACGATTGAATATTTTATTGGAACGAGGCCAGAGGCGAACAAATGTCCGAGTATATTAAAGCTTGAAACTAGGCATTAAAGATTTGAACTGAATGATTTAAATTTACCGTAGTCCGACGGGTAGTATTTTAATGGCAGCAAATCGCCCATAAGAGACATATAGTCTGAAACGTATAGTGAGAGTTTAATGGCAAGTTCTGCCGCAAAATAAACCTAGCTTGATCTGTGTTAAATTAAAACTCTTCCACCTTGGTTTTTCCCTTTAGCTTAAATCAAATATGTACCTATTCACCCCAAATTCAACCTTTCTTTTGTATGGGATAAGGCAGTTTTTAAATACTGCATTCATGGCGACATTATCCGCGAGCACATCGGCTTTTAGATTTTTTATTTGATAGCTTTTAGCCATTTCGATCGAACGTAAAAATAAGAATTTACCGAGCCCTTCACCTTGCCAATCATCTCGGATTTGCAAGGCAATCTCAGGGATATTGTCATTTTCGTCCAAAATCCATTGACCAACGCCAACGATTTCATTTTGTGCGGTTTGCGTTGGATAAATTACTACCAGAGCCATGTCTTTACTGTAGTCAATATCATAAAAACGTTTGAGGACTTTTTGTGGCAAAGAGTGCATCTGAGTGAAATAACGCATATACACATTCTGATCAGTGAGTTTATGAAAAAAATCACGTAAGTGGTCTTCATCTAAGGCTTTAATGGGTCGCACAAACACCTCTTTATCCAACGTGGTGCTATGTGTACACTCCCACTTTTTCGGATAAGCCGATTTGTAAGAATCACCAGACTGCTCAGAGTGAATATAGAAACTATTCTTGGCTTGCTCTAATAAATTTCTGCGACAGTCTGGGTGGGCGATGTCAATAATTGCCAGGCAACGTTTTCTAATACTCTTGCCAAATAAAAACGCGGTACCGTATTCAGTGATCACATAATGCACGTCAAATCGAGTTATGCTAACCCCGGTTCCCTCAGGGAGTGCAAATACAATATTGGAATTTCCCTTTACACTCATCGCCGGTAACATAATTATTGGCTTTCCCCCTTTGGAGTTGGCCGCTCCACGAATAGAATCATCGGCACTACCCACTCCCGAATAAAAACGACTACCAACCGAATCGACCGCAACCTGACCACTGAGGTCGACTTTTAGGCCGCCAAAAATGGCAATCAAATTATCATGCTGGGCAATGCAATCAACTCTGTTGAGTTGATACAGAGAACGAAAATCAATCGTCTTATTTTTGTGAATATAGCGAAATAGTTCTTTACTTCCACTGGCATGAGCAACAACACTCTTACCATGGTCAACGTTTTTTCTGGAATTATTAATCACTCCCGATTTGATCAGTACCAGCAGCTCATCGGTTAACAGATCCGTATGTAATCCTAAGTCTTTTTTGTCTTTTAAAAATGGTACGATTTGATTTACTGCCAGATTCAAATCAATCTTAAGCGTTGCGCCATCGGGTATCTCAAACAGGACGTTTTCGGCTATTTTGGCCAGCACGTTGGCCGGGAGGATAGCTCTGTTGAGATTGGGAAATAATTCGTCAGCGGTCAACAGGGGGGCGTTATGCTCAACCCACCAGTCAATTTTATCGGCATGGATCAGCGACTTACCCTCAGTCCAGGGCATAAATTCACATACTTCAGCAATCACAATGGTAGCCGCTTTGACGGCCTCCATAGTAAAGTCTACACCCATACCTAAACTGCAAAAGCCTTGTTTGTTGGGGTGCGTTACTTTAACTAAGGCAACATCAACTGCAATAAGTTGTTCTTCAAATAAGCGGCGCACTCTCGATGCGGACACAGGCACGTAATCAGCCAGTCCCTGGCTTACCTTTTTGCCTACTTTGTCAAAGGAAAAGTTAGTGGTAACCCTAAAACGACTGGCATGGTGCTCTAAATAAGGCTGCTCACCCCCCACAATAAATTGTAAAATGTTGATATCCTGCAGGCTCTTATTCTCGACCATGGCGGCCAAAATAGCATGGGTTGTGGCAGAGGTGCTGCCGATAGTAATGTAGCTACCATTGGGGACTTTTTCAGCTACTTCGGACAGTTCTAGCCGTTTGGTCAACCATGCATGATCCTTGGCGTACCACGATTTTTTATTGAGAGCGTTACTAAACCCGAAAAACCGCCAAAAATTATTCATAAATTCATCACAGACAGCTAAATACAATAATGAAACTACACTAGCAGATAAGCGCCGTGCTCGTCACTGTTGTAATTTAATCACTGGTTCACAAAGTAAGAGGATCATGTGTTAACAGCCGTCCTATTGTTGCAAGCTTTTTTTTAATATTTAACAAGCAATATTTAACAAGCCACCCATAATAAATGTTTTACGCTACAACAAAGCAAATTTCAGTGCATGGTTGAATTATTTTCGACTGGCTTGAGGTATTCGGTTGTTTGGGTGAAACCTAGTAGGATAATGTGGGCGTGTCTGAATTTAGGGCACGGTTATGCCGTTTAAGCATTTTGCATGATGAATTTATGCGCTTATGTGCAGCGCAACAAGGTTTTTGTTTTGCTCATGGCTCGGATCCTTTGATGACCCGTTTGATCTTTAAACTGGTTCAACTTTATTTCTCTTCCAGCGGTGCAGCAAAAGTGTTTTCAAATTCGGTGGTGAGAGTGAGCCATTGTTCGTCTGATAAACATAATTTTTGTGATATGGATTGTTGTTGATGGTCAATATGTCCTGCTTTGTCGCTTCTGAATATCCTTCTAGTCATGTCCACTAACTCAGAGTAATCTTTTAGTGAAAAGGCGATACTCTGGGGCATGTCTTGTTTCGGATTACCGATAAAAGGCTTCAATGGTTGTGTCATTATTTGTTTTAGCGAGCCTAAGCGTTGTTGAAAACTGGTGTGTTTTGACGCTTCTGGCGTATCGGCTATTTTGGCTCGAACAGGGTTCAGATCTACATAGAATGTCATCGCTTATGAAGAAGGCCGTTTATACGATTTAGCTAACGTATTTATGTTGGCTTACCCTTATGGCTATCCGAAACTTATGTTGAGTTATGATTATAAAGGCGATACTGACGAAGGTGGGCCTTCGGTCCTGTTCACAATAATGGTACGTTGGAATGTTTCTGGAAATGTGAACACCGTTATTTATATATGTCAGGTGGCGTAGATTTTCGTAACAACACGACAAATCATTTTGCGACCTCCGCTTGGAAGGATAACGGTGCTAATCAGATTACGTTTGGTCGCGGGTCACAGGGTTTTGTTGTTATGAACTAAGTTTTTCGGGTGGTGGGGTCACGGTGCAACCTGATAGTTCAACTAATCTGGCTGTGCCTACTTTTGATGCCGTGGCTATTCATCACAATGTTAAGATTCAAGGTACCTCGCCCTCAGATGATATACAGCGGACTGTGATATTTATTCAAGCATATACACAAAGCGGCCAAGTCAGGTTTGTGCCTGGAGGTTTAGAGCGCAACTATATTGCGTCTAATTTAGGGTTAAGCTGCACGCCAAATAATTATGTTTGTGTGATGCTAATCAGCCATAACCATCTAAACAATAACCGTCTAAACAATAACACCACCTCTTGGTAAATGAACGATAACTTTGTTGATTGGTATGGAATAGAAGCTGGGCAAAGTATAGAAGCTGAAAGCACTGCACTCGATTGGACAACGGATATTTGGCCAGCAGCTTATGTCTCACTAAAAACCTTAGAAAATGATGGTTATGGTCAAGAACCTCTTAACACTTGAGGCCGCACCACTTGATTTTAGATGCATATATGGATTTTAGATGCAGATATGGATTGTAACAAAACCCTCAACGGTTGGTTTGAGCGCAAAGTATATATTAGAAATGGTCTAGGTTGGGATGGTGATATTCAACAAAACAATATTTTTTACAACTCGAATAATCATTCTTCTCAATGTGACAACATTAATAAATTCGTCTGTAAATAACAGTAATCTGGAAATCAAAAAATTTTAAGTAATGAAGTGTCTCCGCTACATAAGCCCGCAGAATTAAAGCGGGATTTTTATTGAGGCGAGCACCGGCTCCATATTGAATTGGATTAAAAGCCTAGGCACAATAAGGTGAACCTCAAATCGTAAAAACCTTGGAATTGTTTATGACCCGTTTTTCATTTATACGTTATTTATTACCATTGACATTTATTTTATGCACCGGGCTACAGGCTACGAATACTGTCATCAAAGCCGGCTTTGTATTAGACATTGAGTCAGGAAAGTGGCAAAAGAACCAGCTGATTTTTATCGAAGGTGAACGTATTAGCAACATTCAGTCTGCTGGTGCAACTATCCCTGATGACGCAACGGTTATCGATTTGAGTAAGCAATATATCTTACCGGGCTTTATGGATATGCATACTCATCTGATGGGCTATCTAGACAAGGATTTCTACGCTGGATTGTTTCAGTCGCCGCACCGAGCGGTGATTGGCGGGGTCGTTAACGCGGAAAAAACCTTGATGGCAGGCTTTACTGCTGTCAGAGATGTAGGATCGCCCGATTACATGGATGTGGCACTACGTAACTCCATTAATGCTGGTGAAGTACCAGGGCCAAGGATCGCCGCATCAGGACCCGCATTAGGCATAACTGGTGGTCATTGTGATGATAATGCCCTCAACCATTCGTTTAAATCTAAAGCCGACGGTGTGGCTGATGGCCCATGGGCGGTGCGTGAAATGGTGCGTAAGAACGTTAAGTATGGTGTTGATTTAATTAAATTCTGTGCCACAGGTGGGGTGTTTTCTAAAGGTACAAAAGTAGGCATGCGCCAATACACTCTTGAAGAAATGCAGGCCATCGTTGATGAAGCACACACCCATGGCAAAATAGTTGCAGCTCACGCCCATGGTACTGAAGGTATTAAGTTTGCGATTCAAGCAGGTGTCGACTCAATCGAACACGCCAGCTTTTTAGATAAAGACACCATCGAATTGGCTAAAAAGATGGGTACCAGCTTTTCTATGGATATCTACAACACTGAATACACATTGTCTAAAGGTGCAGAAAACGGAGTACCTGAAGAGAACATTAATAAAGAGCGCCAAGTAGGTACTCGCCAGCGGGAGAGTTTTACTATGGCGGTGAAAGCAGGGGCAAAAATGGTTTTCGGCTCTGACGCTGCTATCTACCCACACGGTGATAACGGCAAACAGTTTTCACGCATGGTTAAATTCGGTATGACACCGCTACAAGCTATTCAAGCAGCAACTATCAACGCTGCGCAATTACTCAAATGGCAGGATAATATCGGAAGTATTGATAAGGGTAAGTATGCGGATATGGTAGCGGTAAGCAGCGACCCACTTAAAGATATCACGGTGCTTGAATTAGTTGATTTTGTGATGAAGGGTGGGGTAGTTTATAAACAGTGATTGGCTGAAACTGGCTTGTCTACAATAATTCGGTACTGATCATTTCTTGGTGGATATCCCTGCAGCTTTTGGATTCTTATAGGGCCTTTTGAGCCCTATTGAAGCGTACTTTTGACGAGTAAAATGCGTGACTATGCTTGGATATAAACCATGACATATCTTTCAGTGGTGAGCTGCATTGTATGTTGTGTTTCTGTGTTTATATTCACATGTTATTTTCGTTTAATGTAAATTACGTGTTTTAGTATCCAATAGGCGAGTACCAAATAAATGCTCGCAGCAACCTTCGTCACTAGCCTACGGTATATTGCTAAACAGTCTTTCTTATCCCATCGCGCTTTAATATGTACACACTTACCCTGATAATTTTAACTGTTAAAGAACGGAATAACCTACAGATTGTTTAGTCAGCGAAAACATCTGCAGGACACAACGTCGTCACTATGACAATTAGGCTGTCACGTTTGCGCTTTGACATGAAAACCTTGATGGCACAAATACAGTCATAATCAAATAGGCGTGGTTTTTAGCCTGCTGCTGTCGAGTTAATTTATACTCTTTGATAACTGCCGAATACGACAAATTTAGGTTTGCATGAACACCCATAAAAACTATTAAAATATCAGTTTACAACATGCGCATATAAGGTTTTACTGTGAACATCGATAAAGCCAGATTGCTTAAGCTAGACTTTTTGAAAGATGGCGTTTATTGTGTTCTTTATTGGGAAATTGGCGTCATTAATACCAATCACACTGACCAATCGAGTGGCGAAATACAGTCAGCAGCCACTATGGAAGCTGCAAATCAAAACTGAACCGGTGAATAAACCTTTAACCCCTAATATCGCTTACCTTGTGTGGGCATATTTGCTGACCGAAGAAATAAAAATATGAAAAAAGTCATATTAGATGCAGTGGATATCCGTATTTTGAATGCCGTGCAGCAGCACGGACAAATAAGTAAAACTAAACTCTCAGAGCTGGTTAATCTGTCGCCAACACCATGCTGGATTCGGCTAGAAAAACTTAAAAAAGCAGGGTATATAAAAGGTTATCGAGGTGAGATTGCCCTCCATAAAATGCTCGATCTTACAACAGTGATTGTTACCATTTCACTGAAGACACACCACAGAGCAGATTTTCAGCGTTTTGAGCTATGCATTCAAAGGGTTAATGAAATAGTAGAATGCAGCGCAACGGGGGGAGGAGTCGATTATGTGATGAAAGTCATGACTGCTAGCCTCAATGATTTTCAAAACCTCATGGAGGATTTACTTAATAAAGAGATTGGCATTGAGCGCTATACCATATTTGTGCTCACCAGAGAGGTTAAATCAACGACTCCTAACTTGTCGAAATTATTAGGAGATATAAAAAACTCTGTTGCAATCTAGTCTAATATTTAAAAACGTTCTTGCTTATATTTTGTACACTAAGGCCGGGCAAGAAAACCCGATACGTCCGTCGCAAAAATTCCCACAGATTACGTTATTAAACGTTGCCAATACCTCAGCTAACCTTGCTTAGAATAAGTATGACCCTTAGAAAATAATTTTTTATGCTCGGCTTGAATACCCCATTTCGACTCCCTGGTGCGCACTTATATCGTTGAACCACTCGAAGGATGTTCGGCACAAAAAATAACATGGCAGCGTGCTTTACAAATATGCTCAACCAACGAGATATACAAAATCCAATGCAAATCATATTTAAGATACCAGAATTTTCTCAAGGTATGCACAGAACGCTAGGCCAACAATATAACGTCATGCCTCAGGTGATCCGTTAGAGGAAGCAGAACAAGGATCCCATACAACGCAGTTGAGCGATTGACACGTGCCAATAGTTCGATTGTAGTTTTGTCTGAAGATGCTGAGTCCCCTCTCACCAACACCACCGCGAGGCCCGGAGCGGTAATGTCTGTCTGCACATGCCTTACTATCACTAATTTGTGCGGTCTTATGTTCTTTTTCTCTAATCATGCAACGCTTGAAATATCTTGTCTACTCGTAAAGTCGGTGGTTTGTGTTAACTCTACAGCGCAGTACCGCAATGTGCTTACTCACCGAGCAGCATAAATATCTGCTTCTGGTCATGTAAGGTGGGGGGATGGTCTGACTTTAATCGACGGAGGCGGGGCGACCTGCGTTTCCTCCATTTGCGGTGACCCAGTTTCCATTGACGTTTATCCCACCTAGTGGAAAAAAATGCACCTGCTGGATGCCAAAGTTAGGATGGCGTTCCTTATGCGCGGCAAGTGCGTTCAATAATTCGGTGGGTTCATAGGGTACAAGCAGCTTACTGACATCCTTTGCCCTGCGTTGCAGTACTCGAATGCTTGGGCCAACGCCGCAAGACAAAGAGTATTTGATCAAGGTATGCAACTTAGCCGGCCCGGCCACACCGATATGGATTGGTAGGTTAATACCTTCGGCTGCTAGCCGGTCTGCCCAAGCAATGACCCCAGCGGCCTCGAAACAAAACTGGGTGGTGAGTGCTACACGTGCATCGGTGCGCTCAGAAAAGGCTTGTTTCCACTTCAGAGATTGCATCACCATGGTGTCGGAACCATCGGGGTCAATATCGCGGTTACTTTCGGGATGACCCGCGAAGTGCAAATCCTTGAATCCGTCGAAAAGCTGCGTCTCAATCATTTGCATAGAATCTTTAAATTCTCCAGCTGGACTAGTAACACCACCGCCTAAGAGCAGCGCTTGATCTACGCCAGCCTCTCCTTGATATTGAGCGATCCATTCGGCTAGCTCTGTCTTATTCTTAATGAGACGCGCAGGAAAATGGGGCATGACCGGGAAGCCCTCATCGGTCAGACGGCGAGCCGTGCGCACCATATCCTCAATCGGTGTTCCCTCTAAATGGGCTATATAGACGCGGGTGCCTGTTGGCAGAATATCGCGAAACCTCTGTATCTTGTCGGCGGTCCAGGCATCACCTCAATCGAATAGCCGCTGAGAAAGTTTTCCAGCAATCGGGATGTCTGCTCCTTTGAATTGGCAGCGAAAGGTTTGTGAAAAAAAGAAAAAAGCCCCATAAATGTATCCTACTTACTGGTGGGTGGTCTAACCCTGTTATTTTAACGATTGAGTAGTGCTTATAGGCTTTTCTGTAGGCCTTTCACCTTACGGTTAAAAACATCTTAGGTGTTTGTAACACGATACTCCTAGTGTTTCTTTATTTGCTAAGATTAAGTTGCCGCAATTTTCTTTCTAGGATCAAAGAACGGCTTTTCAACAACGGTGGCCGTTGTTTTTCCGTTAGGGGTCTGGACGTCGAAACGGGTGCCTAGTTCCGCTTGATCTTTGCCAACCATTGCCAATGCAATATTTAGCTTCAGACGCGGAGAAAACACCGCAGAAGTCACCTTGCCTACTTGTTGGCCATCTTTTTCAAGTACCCAAAACCTGGAGTTAGGACCGGTCAGTGGAGGACCATCAATTAATAAACCAACATGTTTGCGTGATACTCCGCTTTCACGGATACGTTTGAGTGCAGACTTACCGATGAAGTCGGCCTCGATATCCAGTGCCACCAAACGATCCATGTCTAATTCATAGGGATTGGTGTTGATGTCCATATCTGCATGATAAGACAGCATTCCCCCCTCAATACGCCGAATTGTCGAGGTATGACCTGGCTGGAGACCCAGCGGAGCACCCGCCGCCATGATCGTCTCCCACAGTTCATCCCCTTTGGAGCCATCCTGCAGATATAACTCATAGCCAATTTCGCTTGACCAACCAGTCCGGGAAACGATCAGTGGAATACCGTTAAGGTTATATTCCCGTAACCAGTAATACCGAAGGTCGGTGATACTTTCGCCAAATAGTGCTTGCATAATTTTTACAGACTGGGGACCTTGCAATTGAAGAGGTGAAACATCTGGTTCGTGGATTGTGACATTTAATGTGGAGTTAATCGCAACACCTTGCGCCCAGAGCAGAATGTCGCTGTCAGCAAGAGAGATCCAGAAGCGGTTTTCTTCAAGACGAAGCAGGATAGGATCGTTCAAAATTCCACCTTCAGCGTTCGTCAATAATATATATTTACATTGGCCTACAGCAAAGTTTGTAAGGTCGCGCGGAGTCAACATCTGAACAAACTTTGCAGCGTCAGGACCGGTGATTTCTACCTGACGCTCAACGGCAACATCACAAAGAATGGCTGTGTTAAGCAAATTCCAGAAATTTTGAGTGGGATCACCGAAATCTCGGGGGATATACATGTGATTATAAACACAGAACCCTTTGGCGCCCCAGCGCAAGGTAGCATCAAAGTAGGGTGATTTACGAATTTGTGTTCCAAAGCCAAATTCTTGTATAGCCATTATATAGTCCTCGTATTATGCGACAAGCTATGTAGGGTGTTATTACACAGCGATCAAAACCCTTAATAAGTAAAATAATATTCGGAGTTTGCACATCGAGTGGCCTAAACAGATGTCGTAAAAAGGCTCAATTGGACTTTTTATTTACCTTCTTTAGTCTATTGGGTCTACAGTCAAAAATTACGGTTCTAAAAGGTTTTACTTTCACGTGATGAGTGCGTAGCTTGATTGAACAACAAAGTTGAATCAGCGACACTTGCAAACGGCAAAGGCCATCAAGACGAAAAGACGAGACTGTTAAACCATGACCCGAAGAACAGTTTTAAAGGTCTAAAATAACAAGTAGGTATGCTTATCAATCACCACCATTATTCGGATGACTATCTCAAACAGATACTCAGCGAAGTCAAAACAATTGCCCTTGTGGGAGCCAGTCCTCGGCCAGATCGAGATAGTTATCGATGCATGGAAGCACTGCTTAAAGCGGGTTACAGGGTGATCCCTGTTAACCCTCGCGAGGCGGGCAATATGATCCTCGGTCAATGCTGTTATGAGTCGTTAGCCTCTATCGGACATCCTGTCGATATGGTCGATATATTTCGTTCGTCAGAAGCCGCCTTAGGTGTGACCGAAGCAGCGATTGCGATTGGTGTTAAAGTGGTCTGGATGCAGCTTGATATTTTTAATCAACAGGCCGCCGAATTGGCACAGGCTGCTAATATCAAAATGGTAATGGATCGGTGTCCGAAGATAGAATTAGAAAAACCCTATTGGACTAGTAAAGAGAACGCAAGCTTACCCCATGCACAAAACCAGTCAGGAGAGACGTTGATGGTAAATCAGTTGGGCAGTGATATCTTACTCAGTGAGGTGTCTGAAGGTATTCTAAGGTTAACATTAAATGATCAAAAGCGTCGTAACGCTTTGTCTGAACGAATGATAGCAGAGCTATCCGAGGCATTTTCAAAGGCCGCTATTGACCCGTCTGTCCGGGTGATTGTATTGGCGGCTAAAGGCCCTGCGTTCTGTGCAGGTCATGATCTGAAAGAGATCAACGCGGCACGGTCTGCCCAGGACAGCGGTCAGTCTTACTTTATATGGTTGTTTGATACCTGCGCAGCATTAATGCAGCTTATTGTGAGCAACCCTAAACCCGTTATTGCAGAGGTGGATGGGGTAGCCACAGCGGCTGGCTGCCAACTAGTAGCAAGCTGCGATCTGGCGATGGCTGCAGACGCGGCGTTATTTGCTACTCCTGGGGTGAATATTGGTCTCTTTTGTTCTACACCAATGGTGGCTTTATCCCGCAATGTCTCTAATAAGCATGCGCTGGAAATGCTGTTAACCGGCGATATGATTGATGCGCAAAAGGCTCAGCAAATTGGATTGATCAATCACTCTTTTGGCACTGCAGTCTTAACGGAGAAAACGATGGAGATGGCCGCCAAGATCGCGAAAAAATCGTCCATGACATTAGCACTGGGTAAAGAGGCATTTTATAAGCAGGCAGAAATGCCGCTCACCGATGCTTATATTTATGCGTCTAGGGTGATGGTCGATAATATGCTCAAACACGACGCGGTAGAGGGGATTGATGCTTTTATTGGAAAACGCGCTCCTGACTGGCAAGACAAGTAAGCACGGGTATGACTAACATCTATGATCAGGACCTCGACCAAAATAAGGCTAACTATCAGCCCCTGACGCCATTGACATTTCTGGAGCGCGCAGCGACGGTATTCCCTGATCATATTGCGGTGGTCCATGGAGAAACACAAATAAGCTATGCTGAATTTTATCGCCGCTGCAGACAGTTTGCATCGGTACTAGCTAGGCATGGTATCGGGCGAGGTGATACCGTATCCGTTATGTTAGCGAACACGCCAGCCATGCTTGAGGCTCATTATGCTATTCCTATGTGCGGAGGGGTGCTACACGCAATGAATACTCGGTTAGATGCTGGCGTAATTGCGTTTCAGTTGGATCATGTACAGAGTCAAGTACTGATCACCGATACTGCCTTCTTCGAGACTATCTCTACAGCCCTTGATTTGGTCAATGTGACGCCATTGATAATCGATTATATGGATCCCGAATTCCCACAAGTGGGAGATCGTTTGGGTCGTCATGACTACGAAGTATTAATGACATCTGGTGATCCCGACTTTGCCTGGTTGATGCCTCTAGATGAATGGGATGCCATAACGGTTAACTACACCTCGGGTACTACTGGCGATCCCAAGGGAGTGGTGTATCACCATCGCGGAGCTTGCCTCTTAGCTCAAGGTAATGTGATCACTGCCTCTATACCTAAACATGCAGTGTATCTTTGGACGTTGCCGATGTTTCATTGTAATGGTTGGTGTTTTCCTTGGACCATGTCAGTAATCACAGGCACGCATGTATGTCTGCGTGAGGTTCGCACCGAGGCTATTTGGACTGCACTGGCGGATCATCAGGTTACCCATCTGTGCGGAGCACCGGTTGTGATGTCAACGATCTTAGCTGCACAAGAGCAGCAAAGGCCTGCGCTACGACAAGCAGTTGAGTTTTTTACGGCCGCCGCACCGCCCCCCGAATCGGTGCTTTTAGAAATGCAGCAGGCCGGATTTAATGTGACCCACCTTTATGGTTTAACTGAAGTCTATGGTCCAGCCGTGGTTAATGATTGGCACACCGATTGGGACACATTGGCCGTGACAGAGCAGAGCACGCTCAAAGCGCGACAGGGTGTGCGATACCATGCCCTAGAAGAACTCGATGTGCTTGACCCAGAAACCATGTGTCCAGTAGCCCGAGATGGTAAAACCCTAGGCGAGGTGATGTTTCGTGGCAATGTGGTGATGAAAGGTTATTTAAAGAATAAACAGGCCACAGATGAAGCGTTTATGGGAGGGTGGTTTCATTCTGGCGATCTTGGTGTAATCTTCCCCGATGGCTACATTCAGTTAAAAGATCGCTCCAAAGACATCATCATTTCTGGTGGAGAGAATATTTCGTCGATTGAAATTGAAGAGGTATTACACAAGCATCCCCAAGTAATGGCAGCCGCTGTGGTGGCCATGCCTCATTTGAAATGGGGGGAAACGCCCTGTGCCTTTGTTGAGTTGGCTCCGAATGCACATATTTCGACTGATGATTTGATTGACTGGTGTAAGCAGCAACTGGCTAGTTTTAAGGTGCCCCGCCAGTTTGTCTTTGAACCCATCGTTAAAACCTCTACCGGTAAGATTCAAAAAGTTTTATTGCGACAGAAGGCAGCAAAATTATTTGAGGAAAAAGGGATTTAATCTTCCGTAATGATGTGGATAGTGACTTTGTTGGATTGGCCCGGCCTTGCCCGTTTAAGCCTTATGCCCATTACATATAAAATATGATCCGATTGCCTCACCCTCAATCCCAGTAGGTTTTGTTGCTGCAAAATACCTTTTTATCACCTTAGCAAAGTGTGAAATCAATGGCAGAAAAAGGATCCACTTTCTTGTTTAGTCAAAGTTTCAGGATGGATTAAATAAAACGACCATTGCTAGAATATCAAAGGTAGATAGGACGAGTCCGAACAAATCTAAAAATCTAAAAAAAGTGTGCAGCAAATTGCTTGAATATCAACTTACTTGGATTAGACGATAATCCCTCACTCAGACGTCAAACTAAATTGACTCCATTTAAGAATCAAAATTGACTGGACCTTATTAACAATAACAGCCACTCATCTAAATCAGGTCGATTAATCTCGACGGATATCCTGCTTCACATTGAATAGAATTTCGCTGTGTGGTTCAGCTATCGATTGTGTATTGCCTGATACATGAATATTTTTTCAGTTCACCAAGCGTTCAAAACATCCTCAACATTTCCAAGACGTGCAGGATAGTTGTAACTAAACTGCAAATGGAAATGATTCATTGGATATCCCCAAAAATGGCTTTTTAAAAGATAGATATTGAGTTTTAGAACGAAGCGCATTTGATCAGCAATATATTATTACACAAATATGAGTAACGGAAGTTAGCTGCCCAAGGGTGGTTAAGTAGCAATAATTTGAGCCTACCTATTCGTTTGGAGGCGCCTGCCCGGCAACGGGATAAACAGAAGCGCTTATAACGTCATGGGCTAACAAATAAATAATGACACATCATCTTGAACAAATAGCTGTATGTACACAGTTGGATTGTCATGCGTTGGTGATAATACACAAAGCCGGTTAGCACACAGTTGATATTGATGGAACTTGAACCACTGCCTGGAAAGATGCTGCAGAAGGCAGATAACCGGTGATAAACCCATGCAGTAGAGAGCGGCTGAAAGGATTCATCTTGCATTTAGTTCGTACAATTTCATACAAGTATTTCATAGTTTTATTTAATAACCTGAGTAGTACTAAACCAGATATATTGTCACTGTTGCGTTATTTTATGTGGGTCACCATACAAGTGAGCGAAAAAATAGATAGATTTGTAAGTTTTTCCTTCTATTGAGGCGGTGTTAAACCTGACGATGTGTAGGTGTCTTTTTTTGTTTTGCTGACGTTATTGACATGTGACACGGATTATTTGGTGCAGACCACCCTGCGGATGGCCCTCCTCGCGAGGGTTGCTCCCGCGGGGGCCCGCACAAACATTCCATGACCAATTCATTAGGAATGAATTAAGACAAAAAAAGTTGCGCGTGAGGTGAAAAATAGGAATGTTTCTGATTTAAACCAGTTTTGCCATAGTTATCTTCGGCATATACACCTTCAAAATAGAGCACATGAAAAGCTGGTTTAACCCTCCAAGATGCCAATACGCCGTAATCAAAAATTAATAGGTGGCCTTTAGGCATCTCGATAAGTCTGTACTATGAATAGTTTATCAAAAAACGGTTTATCAAAAATAGTTTTTCAAACTGAGTTTTGGCTCCCCCTAAATTAATTTTCGCTGCAAATACAACAGTCTCTGACTTGTTATTGAAGAAACGCATTTTTTGCCTCTCTGATTGAGTCAACAATTTGTTTACCTGGTTCTATAATCAAGCAGGTTCGTAATTTACTTTTTCCAAAAACCGAAAGTGACGCAAAGTCTTCTTTTAGAATAGGTAAGTGTTGATAATCTAAATCAATATCTTCGCTTTTACCGACATCACTTTTATTATTAGTATTCAATCTCGTGCCTATTTCATTATAAAAACCTTCACTACCATCTGGATCATGCAAATATAAACACCTTTCATCAGCGTGGGTTATCGCAACCCAATGGGGTGTTTTTTTACCATTAAATTGATAAGTGCTAATAAGACAAATGACACCTAAACCTTTCGCCAATGCCGCCTCAATTTGCGACAGTTGTATTTCAGTTTTATGTACTCGTAAATCTGCATCCTTGGCCTTTTCAATAAAATCTTGTTCCACAATGCGCATAATTGATTTTTTATGCTCACTGCGGACACCGTCAACAAACAAGTCATTAACTTGTGTTAAGTAAACCTCAACCTCAAATCCACGTTCATGAGCGGCTAAAGCAAGCCCTAACGGGTGGCAACCGCCATGCCCTGAGGTCATAAAAATAGTTGTTGCATGACGCCAAATATCGATTTCAGTCGCTTGATCAAATCGGGAGTTTTTATGCAAATATTTCATCGCCATCATCAAAGCACTTGGGCCACAGGTAAAGTCTGTGGTCTGTTTGTACCAAGGGTAGAAATCCACTTTGCTGGCCATCGTCGTTTGCTGTATCGATTTCTGGAAACGCAGTGCGTCTGCGCCTGTCTCATAATATTGGTGATAGATACCAAACTTGCGATAACCCAATTTTTTATACATTTTAATAGCCGTGAGGTTGTCCTGTGCTACCTCCAGACGCATAAATAATCGTTGCTCCGTTATCGTCAATTCTTCAAGCTTTAGCAACAGTGCTTGCGCAATGTTTTGTCCTCTTGCTTTTGCCAATAGTGCAAGCGAATACAAGCGCCCTGAACGACTGCCGTTGCGCAAAATCACAAGACCATAACCCAATACCTGATCAGCTTTTTGGGCTAAAACTAAAATACCATGCGCTGCTTTTATCCAATAACTTATGCGCCTGCGCGACAACCTGTCATTTTCAAAGCACTCAAGCTCGATGTTCTCTAAAGCATCTAAATCTTGCATAGTTGCCAGCCGTAGCTGAATATTATGCGCAGAAATGACCAGCGTATTAGCGACCACGTGCTTCTAGCCTGTTAGCAAACTCTTGCATAATGATCATGTACAGTTCTTTGCCAAGATATAAGTCTTCCACTTTCGACTCAATACTCGGATTATCATTGACTTCAATGACATACACTTTGCCATTAGCTTGTTTAATATCAACACCATACAAACTTTTTCCTATCATTGAACACGCTTTAACCGCTGCATCAAGCACTAGCTTTGGTACTTCAAACGTTGGCAATGTTTCAAACGCACCTGACGTATTGGTTTTTGAATCATGGTTATATATTTGCCAATGGCCTCTCGCCATATGATAACGACAGGCATATATAGGGCGACCATTTAATACACCAATTCGCCAATCAAACTCAGTAAAAATGTATTCTTGCACCAAAACTAATGCTGACTCATGTAACATTTTTTCTAGTTTATTCTTAAGTTCTTCAACGTCATTGACCTTGAATACGCCCATTGAAAATGAACTTTCCGGCAGTTTTAATACCATGGGGAAACCGAAGTCTTCAGCTAACTTTTCGCACGTTAGGGTATGGTTATCTGATACAAAATGACTGCGAGGCGAAGGTACCTTGTGATAACTAAACGCGTCATGTAAAAACACTTTGTTACAGCATTTCAAAATACTAGTCGCATCGTCCATAACCACTAAACCTTCTTGCTCAGCTTTTCGAGCAATATGGTACGTAGGGTGATTAATAGCCGTTGTTTCACGTATAAACAAAGCATCATAATGTGCGATATTTGCTGCCTGTGTCGAATTTATGACTTCGGCATTAATACCAACCAGCTTTGCCGCTTTTATAAAGTGCTTGATGGCTTTTGAATCGCTTGGAGGCCTGGCTTCGTCTTCATTACACAAAATAGCCATGTCCCAACGAGCCGGCTTTCTCTTATTGCCGCGACGCCACGTCTTTAACATATAGTCATGTAACGCTTTCGCCAGTTCGGCTTTGCCACTGGTTTCCGCTATTTGCCAATCACCAAAACCAACAGTCATCATTGTCGCATTAGCTTGTTTACTTACCGAAACGCGTAAGAACGGTGCTGGGAAACGCTCAAACGCGAACTTTGCAATTGCGCTCATAGAAGGTGTTTTTGCGCTACCGAAGAACACCTCGCAATGGCTGCCGTCTGAGACCTCGTCGCTTAGCGCTTTTGGCAAGGTAATCGTTTTCATTTGTAAAGATTGCTCTTGGCTCTCAATGATCAAATCATTGATGGTATTGACGCTAGGCAGCACTTTATGAGTTCTTGCCTCGGCCAGAAGAGAACAGTAATACCCTTTACTCAAATATCTATCCGTGGCACACAAATTAATGACACGCATTTTGCCCTCATCACGTTTGGGATATTCAGATAAATACCTATCAAAATCAATCACTTCAAAATCATGCAAATCTAATTGACTAAATTCATCAGGTGAGTCAACAACAATTAATGTCGTTATCATTTTTGGTTCCAAATAGAAGAAAAGTTAGGGTTTATATCGCGCGGAATATAGTCTTTACTTGCATTATATCAAGATAAAAATAAGCGTACTCGAGCAAAATAAATTGCTCTTCAAGAACAATTTTTTTTGCTCGCATTTATGCCTTAGCTACATACAATTAGCAGCTCGATACACATATTAATTTAGAGACTTTATGAAATACACATTACTAGTGGCAAGCTTGATTTTTGCTACATCTGGGTTAGCAGAAGACCTTCCTGTTGCCGATGCAGGTGTTATTATGGAATATAAAGAATACTGTAAAGAAGTTGCGGATGAAGAAGGAACGAGTAAATCAGCGATGGACGAATTCCTATTAACTTGTATAAATGACGAGCTAGAATCCGAAGGGTTTCAGCCTATTACCAAGTTACCCAAATAATAAAAAACTGCACTTTCTTTGAAGGTGCAATTTTTTATATATGGGGTCTTTTGACACGATTATTGCACTACTAATTGCACCTCTAATTACGCCTCTAATTACATATATTCGATGACATCTTCCATACTCGGAGTTTTTTGTCTCTTCAATTTATCTAAGTAGGCTGGTGTACGAATTGCTGGCACAAGTTTCAAGGGTGTGAAGTTGGTTAATACATGCAGTAGCTTAAGGTCCAAAAATGCATATGACGCAATCGGCAATATTCAGTAACCTTATTCAGCACTTTGCGAACCATATGAAGTGAACCGGATCGAAAAAATACCTAGGTCTCAGGAATGATCAAGATACTGAACACTGCTTAACTAATATTGGCCGCCAGACCAATTTCAAACTCGCCATGAACACCTACTAACATTCCGTTAGAGCCTTTGACTTATACAGGCAACATATGACAGATTGCTACGAAGTGGCATGCTGCCTCTAAATAGTGGCATGCTGCCTCTAAATAGTGGCATGCTTCCTCTAAATAGTGGCATGCTTCCTCTAAATAGCGGCATGACTTCCACACTGTCGCTATCGCAATAGCCATAATAAAGATGATTTAGGCGAGTTCAGTTAGCACGTGGTTCCGAATTCGTAATCGATTATGTTGATTCTATGGTAGCCGATGCCATATCGGCTATTCAAATTTCACTTATTTGATAACGGAACATTTTCAAGTAGCTTAATGATATTAAGGTTATTGGTTAATTTAGCTAGGTCAATGAGATAGCTTTTTTCAAGCTCTTGCATCGGTTGATTAGCTAACAATTCTTTTACCAATAACTCTTCACCATTGGCTATGGCGGTTTTTAAAGCCGCAAAGGTCGCAATACTGTGTTCATCTTGATCAGACATATTAAATCCTATTGGTCTAGTTAGGTTAGTTCTGGTTTTGTTGCCTACTGATAACGCTTTATGTGACGGCTAGCAGTAACAATTGACTGCGTTATTAATGCCGTTATCTGTATCAATTAAATAGTTCCTAAACTTAACTGATAACAAATAAGTCCATAAAAAGGTTTACTGGTGTTACCTCAAGTGTGCCTTGATCTTTACAAAGTGTTGAGATCTTTTGACATTGTTGACTTGGGAAACGAGATGCTAGGTTAGATTTAAATTTTTGCTCCAACAGCGGGATGCCTTCTTTACGGCGAAGGCGATGACCAACTGGGTATTCTACGACCACTTCTTCAGTGCTGCTGCCATCTTTAAAAAAAACCTGAATAGCATTGGCGATAGAGCGTTTATCTGCTTCTAAATACTCTATGGTAAAGCGCTTATCTTCGACAATTTCCATTTTATCACGAAGTTCATCGATGATGGGATGTGCATTGTGAAAGTTGTCTTCGTAATGATCCGCGGTTAAATTGCCAAATGCCAATGGAACCGCAATCATGTATTGCAAACAATGGTCGCGGTCCGCAGCATTGGCAAGCGTCCCCGTTTTTGAAATGATACGAATGGCAGACTCGTGAGTCCGGACTACGATTTTCTCGATATCCTTTAAACAAGCACTGACCTGAGGGTACAAAATAACCGCTGCCTCTGCAGCAGTTTGTGCATGAAACTCGGCTGGAAAAGAAATCTTAAACAAGATGTTCTCCATCACGTAAGAGCCGTAGTCTTGAGAAAACGAAAACTGTCGTTGAGCCTCTGGTTTGAGGGCTTGGTCTTTGTTTGTTTTAGAGAAAGAGACGTCATAAAACCCCCATTGCTCTGCGGTTAATGCGCTTGGTATACCCATTTCTCCGCGCATCGACATGTCAGCCAAACGCACTGCTCTTGAGGTTGCGTCGCCAGCTGCCCAAGATTTACGAGAGCCTGCGTTTGGTGCGTGACGATAAGTACGCAGAGCAGAGCCATCGACCCATGCCTGAGATACTGCCGCCATTATCTGCTCTCTATTGCCGCCCATCATTTTGGTAATAACCGCTGATGATGCAACGCGTACTAATAATACATGGCACAAACCCACTCGATTGAAAGCATTTTCTATAGCGATCACCCCTTGAATTTCATGTGCCATCACCATGGTCTCAAGTACTTCTCGCATAATAAGAGGTGGCTCGCCTCTCGATAATCTAACTTGAGACAGATGATCTGCTACAGCCAGAATAGCGCCTAAATTATCCGATGGATGCCCCCATTCAGCAGCTAACCAAGTGTCGTTATAATCTAACCAACGAATCATACAACCAATGTCCCACGCGGCTTTTACCGGATCTAGCGTCAGCGATGTTCCTGGCACTCGCGCTCCATTTGGTACAACCGTCCCCTGCACTATAGGGCCGAGGTGCTTGGTGCATTCAGGAAACCGTAGTGCCAGTAATCCACAACCTAATGTGTCCATTAAACAGTTTCTTGCGGTGTCTAAAGCTTCTTCGCTGGTGACTGTATAATTTAATACATAATCGGCAATGTCTTGAATGACATGATCATAATCTGGACGGTTGTTAACATCTGCATTGCTGTTCATTTTGTATCCTTATTTGTTGTGCACGGACTTGGCATAAGTTCTATTAAAAATGTACATTTAGGTTACTTACGGGTGCTTTAGTATATTGAATGAGGTGATAGTGTTATGGCTGACTATGTTTCAGTCGTTAATAAATAAGAAACCGGAAATCTATCATCCAAGTGACCACATCAATCTTTGAATCTGTGCTCAGTGTTTACAGTTTTGTGTCACCTACAACGGCTTTTGGTTCTAACCTTTCGATAAGTACAGCTTCATCTATATTGGTCAACTCTTTAGCAACATCGAGTACCGTTCTGTTTTCTGTATAAGCTTTTTTGGCAATTTCGGCACTTTTGTCGTAACCAATCAGACTCGTCAAGGCTGTGACTAACATAGGATTTCGTGCCACACGTTGCGCAATTTTTGCGTGGTTTATTTGCATGCCTTTGATAGCTTTATCCGCCAGTGAGGTGCTACAAGTAGCTAGTAGTTGAATACTTTGTATCAAAGTATGGCCGATTAAAGGCAACATGGTGTTTAATTGAAAGTTGCCAGACTGAGCTGCCAAGGTGATGGTAATGTCATTACCCATCACTTGAGTACATCCCATCAGCACTGCTTCGGGGATCACAGGGTTCACTTTTCCTGGCATGATACTGCTGCCTTTTTGAAGCTCAGGTAAGTGTATTTCATTTAAGCCATTTAACGGCCCGCTACTCAGCCAACGGATATCATTACTGATTTTACTCAAGCTGACGGCGGCGGTTTTGAGGTTACCACTGATGCTGACAGCTGTGTCTTGAGCACTGATTGCATGAAAGTAATTGTCAGCTGGAGTGAACACCAATCCGCTACTTTCTGATAATATGCGAGTCACGACAGCGCCAAATTCTTGATGTGTATTGATACCTGTTCCAACAGCGGTGCCCCCAATAGCGAGTTTACATACGCTTTGTAAGTTATGTTGGAGTTGGGTATGTATGAAGTTAATCTGATCTCGCCAAGCACTTATCTCTTGCCCAAAGCTTAACGGCATCGCATCCATAAGATGGGTTCTACCGGTTTTGATAGTCTCCTGATGTTCCTTGGCTTTATTATCTAAAGTATCAACTAGGTGGGATAGGGCAGGCAGTAGTTCGTTTTCGATAAGTGTAGCTGCACTTAAATGAATACACGATGGGATAACGTCATTAGAGCTTTGTCCTAAATTTACTTCATCCAAAGGGTGCACCGATAGTTTTCCTTCGCTTTGTAAAGCAACAAGGGAGGCAATCACCTCATTAGCATTCATGTTAGTACTAGTACCTGAGCCAGTTTGAAATACATCGACCGGGAACTGATCGTCGTAGAAGCCGTTAGCCACACTTTGAGCGGCAAGTTTGATCGCCATCGCTTTGTCTGGCTCAAGTAACCCTAGCTCCATATTGGCGATCGCAGCAGCACTTTTCACCTCACCCAGTGCCCAAAGAAAGGCACGAGGCATTTTCATCTCACTAATGGTGAAATTTACAAGCGCTTTAGCCGTTTCTTCCCCATACAAAACCTGACTGATTTGAACTGGGTTATTCGTGTTTGTGACGTTTGTTGTTGTCATGTTTTATCCTTGATTTTCAGCCCATGGAATGACGTGCTTTCAATACTTTTTTTGCAAGGCGACTAATAAAATTTTTATATAATTGACCATCTGCATCACAGATTCAAAAGTGTGTATCGTCATATGCGGCTTATGTATTAAACCTATCACTTAATCGAATCATTATATGCCCTGTAGTTTTTTCTTAACTTGTTCTAGGTATTGACTGTCATTTAATTTATCTGAACGATATTCAGGGCACGCCTTTATCTGCTGCAAACTTATATTGCAACTAACCGTTTGATTCCCCCAATTAAAAGAATCAAACTGTTCTGGCGAAACAAGTACGTGTTTGCCACCAGGTAACCAGTCTCGCGTATCTATCACTAGATATCTTAGGGACCAGTTGTAGGTATCCCAAATAAAGTCATAGATGTAACCCTTTTTACCATCCACGGCATCAATGCTGTAATGTGCGAGCTCATTAGCCGAACGCAAGTGGTTTGCTGTCTCAAGGTTGTCATCTGCAAGATTGTCAGTTTCAGAGTTGTCAGTTTCAGAGTTATTAGTTTCTATATTCTCAAAAGGCAGTATATTTCCATGAAATAGCGCGGTCGGGTATGCGTACTCTCCCCATGCACCTTCTCCAGTCCAATAATAGCCGTAACCAAAATAATCGTAATAGATTTTTTCAAACTCTCTAGATACAGTTTCATGTTCTTCAACTTTGGGGCAATTCTTCACCATGTCTTTTGACAGTGACACCGTCATTGCATAATCATCGGTACTAAACTCAAGCAATGAAATAGGACTGATGACTACTTTTTGACTCAGTGGCAGCCAAGGTTGGGTATCAACTACCAAAAACCGAATTGTTAAAGACCTATCGTCAAAATACACATCTTTTGCCTGACCTAAGTCACCATCAGTTGCCTTAATGGTGCTTCCGCTTAATTCTTTTAGACTAACTAACATTGTGTTCTCCTCATTGATGAATTGATTTATCGACTTCTTTCAAAATCACTTATGGATCTATGCATTAGTCATATTCATAAAAAGCATTCAAAAAAAACTATAAAATATTGCCTTCCCTTAACGGCAAATAGTTAACAAGCTCACTTTAGATAAATCGGAAATTTAATTAGTGTACGAATTATTATAGCGCACCGATATGTTGAATGCATTTCAAGCCACGATAAAATTTTCTAATCATAAAGACATTAAACTTGACTGTAACGTGTTGTGTTATTATTACGTCTAAAAATAAAGAATAGAATACTAATTATTATTTTTTATACAATTTTATGTCGAATGCCAAATATAATTATAGGTGTTAGTCATGCTCTTTTATCAGCGCACAGTAAAAATTTGCAAGGAAAGGTTATGAAACACAAAATAAGAGAAGCAAATCGAAGGCATGCTCCACTTGAACGCAGCTTTCTTAAGCTATCATCACCCTTAGAAGCCTTTATTAACAGCCAAGCTATGGCCGGAATAGCGTTATTTATTGCTGCTTTACTGGCTATTCTTATGGTTAACGTTGGCTGGCAACACCAATATGAAAGCCTAAGTAAACTGGTACTCGCAGTTTCAATCGGGGACTGGGAAATCAGTCACTCAATACACTATTGGATCAATGATGGGTTGATGGTGTTATTTTTCTTTATCTTGGGCTTAGAAATTAAGTATGAATGTTTAGTAGGGGCACTGAGCGATCTCAAAGACGCCGCCTTAGTGATTGCTATGGCGATAGGGGGCATGGTGCTACCTGCATTAATATATCTGCTAATTATCGGTATAGGTGGAATAGACGCTTATCAGGGCTGGGGTATACCTATGGCAACGGACACAGCTTTTGCTATCGGTATTTTAACATTACTAGGCACTAAGGCTCCTCGAGCCGCCGCTATTATACTTACAGGCTTAGCTATTGTTGATGACATGGGTGCTGTTGCGGTTATCGGCCTTTTTTATACAGAGGAAATTGTGGTTAGTTCGCTTTTATGGGCTGGATTGACATTAATCGCAATGTTATTGATGAACTTGCTAGGCATAAGAAAGGCTTCATTTTATTTTATCGGGGGCGTTCTATTATGGTGGTTTATTCTTCAATCTGGAATTCATGCTACGACGGCAGGAATTTTGGCGGCCTTGATGGTGCCCACACGTCCTTATGCCAACAAGGTTTGGTTTCAACGTAAAATGAAAAACGTGGTTGATAATTTTGAAGAGGTCAACCAACCAAACTCCACTATTCTTGAAAGTGGGGAGCAACACGCACTAGCGGTTGAAGCCGAAGATATTGCTAAAAAAACCACTACACCGATAATATGCTGGGTAACTCGCTTGATAAACCCGTCTGTCTTGTCATATTACCGTTATTTGCTTTTTTAAACGCGGGTATGTTGATACCCACCGATATCCCTGAGTTTAAAGATGCTGTGGTCACATTGGCCGTTTTATTTGGTCTTGTATTGGGTAAAGGCATAGGTATCAGTATTTTTGCTTGGTTATCTTTAAAAATAAGCATAGCCAGGCTACCCAAGGGCGTAGATTTTTATCACATCGTGGGTATTGGTTTCTTGGCTGGTATTGGGTTTACCATGTCACTATTTATCTCCGCATTAGCATTCGAGGGACAACCTGAATTAATTGAACAAGCCAAATTAGGTATTTTATTTGGTTCAATTATCGCTGGGATCCTTGGGACCTTATTTTTGCTATTTGCGTCTAGAAAATAAATTAAGGTTTGACCATTTCCACATTAATAATTTGACAGAAGTAGGGGGCTCAAAACAAACCTAACTTAAAAAAGGAGCCCACCGAAGTTAGTAGTAAATGGGCTTTGTGAATCTTGTACCTTGAGAAATTCTGACAATACAATTAATTGTCGGGTTGTTGACTTAAGTCGTCACGTAAATAACTAATATTTGCTTTATTTAGAATGATTAATAACCTGCATTCTGGCTAAAATTTTTACTGACAGGTATAGCCACCATCAATCACTAACTCATTACCTGTCACGAATTTAGGTTCATCCGATGCCCAAAACAATACGCCATATATTGGCATTGCAGACCATCAAAATAATTTTTTTCGATCCACCGCTGCGACCGTAATTGGCACATTTGCGACACATAGCGAATGGCTCAGGGCGTGAAGCAGACGATGGGCTAATTAGTTTTTCAACCACTAATGCCCATATCTTTGCACTATAATGTTCTAGCATACCTACAATAAAAAACACGGGCGCAAAAACACCAATCGATGACCTGGGCGCAAAGACTTAAACGGGTTTTTAACATCGACATTGAAACCTGTGAGCAATGCGGTGGTGCGGTTAAAGTTATAGCGAGTTTGCATCGACTAATCGGCAGGAAAGCCGATTTGCACAGCGAATGCTGCCCGAAGGGTTAGACACAGGGATGTGTCTAATGAACTCCGTTGGTGATCCAAAAGATACTTAGTCACCTGAATACAAAAAATGACGAAGTCGTCGAGCTATTGCCCCCACAAAGTCGAGCACCGCCTCAGATAAGTCTGTTTGAATAAAAGCCGTTCATCATCATAAACAAAACTCGTTTGCACAACAGCGGGAGGCGCTTGTCTTGAATTCTGAATTATGTGAAAACAGTTGATTAATAGACGAAAAATAGCCAACTTTCACTC
>OOFU01000007.1_pt1 | contig 26545 bp, 18 predicted proteins | sample 1670361 | NCBI WGS metagenome assembly OOFU01 (sample SAMEA98145418, study PRJEB22522) | marine metagenome | biome: marine biome; feature: marine water body; material: sea ice | place: Arctic Ocean | collected 14-Sep-2015 | depth 1.3 m
ATGAAAGACATATAAATAATGATAAAGAGGATTGCATCAGAAAATTTAGACCATAAGTTGAAGTAAATTTTAATCATACTAAACTCTCTAAGCTTAATTGACCGCAATTGCAGTCAACCCAATAGGCTGTATCTTCATTTACCCTCTGATTAAGCTGACAAAGCCTTTGCTAAGCGGCCTTGAGTGTTTTAAAATTACAAGAATAAGTTTCTTTTAAATGTCGGTATATTCAGTGTTCTCAGCTAGTTCAATAACTTTACTTAAAAATGCTAACGTTTATGCTCCAGATTCAATTGGGCTTAAACATCTTGTGATTGGTGGTGGGGAGATCCTGTATATCGGGGATGTTCTGCCTGTTTTAGACTCACTACTCGCTGTTGACGAGCTAGACTTGCAAGGCCAAGCGCTAATTCCTGGTTTTATCGATGCCCATACTCACATTACTGGCGGCGGGGGAGAAGCTGGTTTTTCTACTCGTGTCCCCGCTGTGCCCTTAAGTCAATTTACTAAAGCGGGTGTTACAACTGCTGTTGGACTGTTGGGTACTGATGATATCACTCGAAGCACTGAATCATTACTGGCACAAGTTTATTCATTGCGTGAAGAAGGGTTGTCAGCCTATTGTTATACCGGTGGTTACCATCTTCCGCCTACTACACTGACCGGATCTATCAGGACCGATATCGTATTCATAGAGCCAATCGTTGGTGTAGGTGAATTGGCCATTAGTGATCACCGATCGTCTCAACCCACACTCAATGAACTACTCAAAGTTGCTTCAGAAGCTCATGTCTCACGTTTGATGACCGGTAAAGCGGGAATTGTGCATTTGCATTTAGGTGATGGAGAGCGTGGGTTAGAGTTAGTGCGTGAGGCACTAGCACAGTCCGAGATACCCGCTAAGACCTTTAACCCTACACATGTAAACAGGCGCAGAGAATTATTTGAAGAAGCGTGCGAGTTAACCAAGCAGGGTTGTTGGATTGATGTCACCGCATTTGAAACTGGGGATGTTGGCTATGAGCCAGCGGATGCGCTGTTACGCTTTATCAATAGTGATTACCCACAAGACAAACTGACCATCAGTTCTGATGGCGGTGGTTGTTTGCCAAATTTTGATAAACAGGGTCACATGACCAAAATGGATTTTGCTAATTCTATCGCTATGACGAATGTTTTTTACCAATTGATTGACCAAGGGACAAAGATAGAAGATTGCTTAGCTTTTTTTACAAGCAATGTTGCAACGCTAATGAACTTTAAAACTAAAGGTCGCATAGCACTCGGTATGGATGCCGATTTAATCGTTTTAGATAAACAAAACCGCATAAGCCATGTCATGGCTAAAGGTATATGGCATATCTACAATACAAAAGTTGTTAAGAAAGGTACGTTTGAGGAATAAAGATGCCGTCTCCAGAAATTAAAGGTCAGCAACGTGGTTATGTTATACCTATCGGTGGTGCTGAAGAAAAAATAAATAATCCTGAAATTTTAAAGAAATTTGTTGAATTATGCGGTGGCAGTGAAGCTGACATTTGCATTGTACCCACAGCTTCCCAACTAGAAGATACTGGTGAAAGATATCAAAAGTTATTTGAAGAACTAGGTGCAGGTAATACTCATTGGTTGCCTATTAGCGACCGTAATGATGCCAAAAAAGAAGAGTACGTGATTCAGCTTGAAAGCTGTACTGGCATATTTATTACTGGGGGTAATCAACTTCGTTTGTCGACTATTCTTGGAGGCACACCTATAGCCAAAACTATTCGTAAGCTCAATGCTCAAGGTGTTCATGTAGCAGGCACATCTGCTGGTGCTGCAATTGTGTCGCAACATATGATCACGGGTGGTAACACCGGCATTGTGCCTACTGAAGACGGTGTTAATTTAGCACCTGGTATGGGACTGATTAATACTATAGTGGTCGACCAACATTTTAATGAACGAAACAGATTGTCACGTCTGTTAAGTGCAGTGTCTTACAATCCGTTTTTACTTGGTCTAGGACTAGACGAAGATACCGCTGCTTTTATCGACGGTGACAATGAATTTACTGTAGTGGGGAGTGGCGCAATAACGGTAATCGATCCTTCGGATATCGAACATTCATCTATGGCTGAAGCACGCAGCGGTGATGCACTTACTTTGTTAAATTTAAAAGTGCATATATTGGCTAACGGCAGTCGTTACAACATCAACGATCGTAAAGCCTTCATAGAATAACCCCTCTTAAAAAATGGGCGGCAATTTTCTCGCCCGTTTTATACAAGCAATTATTCATAACATATTAAAACATTGGCGCTTATGGTAGTTTTTATATAAGTTAGTTTCAGTTTGATCTATCTACACACTCTCAACGAGTCCCTAATCCAGATAAAATTTAAGAAGGAATCTTTGGCCTATGAAAATTCTCAATAAAAATGTATATGTCGGCCCCAATATATACGCTAACTTTCCTGTTATTCGTTACCAAATTGATATCGGTGAGTTAGAGCAGTGGCCTTCAGTAAAATTAGGCATAGGGTTTATTGATGGATTAGTAGAAGCTTTACCTTCGTTGCAAAGTCACGGTTGTTCATATGGTGAAGAAGGTGGTTTTCTCAAACGGTTGAGAGAAGACGAAGGTACTTGGATCGGACATATTTGGGAGCACGTAGCCCTTGAGTTACAAAACTTAGCAGGTTCACCGGTCAATTTTGGACGCACTAGAAGCTTAAAGAAAAAAGGCTGTTACAACGTTGTTTACCAATACCATCAAAGAGATGTGGGGCTAGAAGCAGGCTCATTAGGTATGCGTTTATTAACTCACCTGATGCCACTTGATGTGCAACAGATTATCAAAGCAGATATTGAAGACGATTTTGATTTTAACGAAGAATTACGCGGTTTTGTACGTATGGCTCAACGTAAAGAATTTGGGCCTAGTACAGGCTCCCTTGTGGCGGCTGCTGAACAGCGAAATATTCCTTGGTTGCGTTTAAACCAATATAGTCTTGTGCAGTTTGGTCACGGTAAATATCAACAGCGTATTCAGGCCACTATTACCAGCGAAACTAAACACATCGCTGTAGAGATTTCTTGCGATAAAGAAGACACTCACAACTTACTCAACGATTTAGGTCTGCCCGTGCCCCAACAAACGGTGGTATACGGTGAAAAACAGGCTGCGCGGGCAGCAAATAAAATGGGTTTTCCTGTGGTAGTTAAACCATTGAATGCCAACCATGGTAGAGGCGTAAGTATTAATCTCACAACAGACGAAGAAGTGATTACGGCTTTCGTTGAAGCGCAAAAACACGGTACTGGTAAAGCTGTTTTAATTGAAAGTTTCATAACAGGTTATGACCACAGAATGTTAGTGGTAAATAATGAACTTGTTGCGGTTGCTAAACGTGTACCCGGCCATGTTGTAGGTGACGGTAACAGTAATATTGAAGAATTAATCGACATCGTTAACTCAGACCCTCGCCGCGGTATAGGCCATGAAAAAGTGTTAACTCGATTGGAGCTAGATAGCCAAGCCGAACGTTTAATGGATGAGGCTAACTACAACAAACAAACCATATTAGATAAAGACCAAATTTTCTTTCTTCGCTCTACAGCAAACTTGTCAACCGGTGGTACAGCGATAGATGTCACCGATATAGTGCACCCCGATAACAGAGATATGGCAGTCCGTTCCATTAAAGCCATCGGCCTTGACATAGGTGGAGTCGATTTTCTAACAGACGACATCAGTAAGTCTTATAAAGAAATTGGTGGTGGCATTTGCGAATGTAATGCTGCGCCGGGCTTTAGAATGCATGTAGCGCCAAGCGAGGGTACACCTAGAGATGTGGCTGGTAAAGTCATCGATATGTTGTTCCCTGCGGGCACTAATGCGCGCATTCCTATCGCTGCTATTACCGGTACCAATGGTAAAACGACCACTTCACGTATGTTAGCCAGCATTATGAAAGCATCTGGATTTACCACAGGCATGACCTCTACAGACGGAGTCTACATTGACGGACATCTAACGGTTAAAGGAGACATGACGGGTCCTACGGCAGCACAAATTGTGCTGCGTGACCCTAGCGTTGATTTTGCTATTATGGAGACAGCACGTGGTGGCATTTTAAAGCGAGGTTTAGGTTATACCTCTTGTAATGTTGGGGCTTGTTTGAATGTTACTGCTGACCACTTGGGACAAAGGGGCATTGATACAGTAGAGCAACTGGCGCAAATTAAACGTGTGGTGGTTGAAGTCGCAAAAGATGTAGTGGTGCTTAATGCTGATGACCATCTATGTTTACAGATGGCAGATTTTTGTGAGGCCGAGCGTATTTGTTATGTCACGATGGACTCGGGACATGGCCTAGTGCGCGAGCATATTCGCAGCGGTGGCATGGCGGCCGTGCTTGAAAAAGGCATCAACGGCGATATGATCACCATTTATGATAAAGGCGCACACATACCGCTACTTTGGACGCATTTAATTCCTGCAACGGTCGAAGGTAAGGCTTTGCATAATGTGCAAAATGCGATGTTTGCTGCAGCGATTGCCTATAGTTTTGATACATCGTTAGAGAATATACGCCAAGGCCTGAGGATTTTTAACACATCATTCTATCAAGCACCGGGTCGACTCAATATTTACGATGAGCTGCCTTTCAAGGTAATACTCGATTACGCTCACAATCCAGCTGCTATCGCTACCATCACTGACTTAGCAAAACGTTTAGATGTGAACGGAAAACGCCGCATTGTCATGGCAATGCCAGGAGACAGGCGCAATGAAGATGTAGTGGCCGTTGCTAACATAACTGCCAAGGGTTTTGACAGCTTCATTTGTAAGGCTGACGACGACAGAAGAGGTCGCAGTCATGATGAAGTGCCACAGATGCTCAAACAAACATTACTTGATGCTGGTATCAATGAAGCTAATATTCAGGTCATTCCATCCGAAGAAAACGCAGTTGAACAAGGTCTCAAAGATTGTAAAAGTGGAGATTTGTTGATTATTCTGGGAGACAATATTACTCGTTGTTGGAAACAGATAGTGCATTTTAATAGTGACATAGCTACAGACAACCATGATGAAAAACCATCTGAAGATTTTCCTGAAAAACTATTTGAACACACAGAGCATAAGTTTGAATTAAACGAAGGTGAGTCGTTGGTGCATGACGAACGTGGTGTGCGTTTAGTGGTTGAGCATGACGAAGATTCTGATTAGGGATATTCGAATCATGCGATTGGAACTAGACGAAGCGAGGCGTTTAACAGGCCCTAATCTGTTGTGGGATCACCCCGGTGGTATCCTAGATGTGTTTATTGAAGGCATTGACAAAATTAAGGTGGTGAATGAATGGCAGAAGTGGGTTGCCACGTTGCAAACACAATTTGGTTGGCAGCAGCAAACTACTTTTCGTCTGCACAGTGAAGGGGCGAACTTAGCTCTTAGCGCCCCTATGGATGCACTTTATTGTGCCTGCGATCTTGCTGAGTTAGCCTGGCATTGTTGTGTCGCAGAACTCAAAGGAGAAGCTGTCCCGAATTGGCAGCTTCGGCTAAATGAATTACATGAAGAACTCGCGCAGGAGGTTAACCCTGCTCTAATTCTTATTATGGAAGCTGCGCAAAAAAATAAAGTGAGTTGTATAACTGATGATGACGATATCAGCCTAGGTATGGGCAAGACATCACAAACGTGGCCTATTGATGAGTTGCCCGCGCTGCAAGATATCCAGTGGCATACCTATCAAGACATCCCTCGGGCTCTTATTACTGGTACAAATGGTAAATCAACCAGTGTGCGCTTGGCGTCGCACATTGCCAAAGCGGCGGGTTTTGTGGCGGGTGTCACCTCTACCGATTTTATTCGTGTAGGTGACGATATTATAGATAATGGTGATTATTCAGGACCTGGCGGTGCAAGAATGTTGCTCAGAGACTCGCGCACAGAGATAGCATTCTTGGAAGTCGCCCGAGGTGGTATATTAAGAAGGGGCATACCTATTGATTCAGTGGATGCGGCACTTATTACTAATGTTGCTAGCGATCATTTGGGACAATATGGTATTAACACAGTTGAAGAATTAGCAGAAACCAAATTTGTAGTCGCAAAAGGGTTGGATCAACAAGGCATTTTAGTACTCAACGCCGATAATGAGCTTGTTATAGCGCAAGGTTTAAAACTTGATAAAAGTATTTGTTGGTACAGCACAGACGAATCCAATGTTTTGATACAAAGCCAAATAAGTTGTGGTGGTGCGGCAGTGTTCATACGTAATCACCATATTATTTATGTCTCGGGATATAAAGAAGAAAACATTGCATCATTAGAGCAAGTTCCTATGACACTTAATGGTGCTGCTCAGCACAATGTACAAAACGCCTTAGGTGTTGTGGGATTATCTAAAGCCTTAAAGTTGCCTACACAGGCTATAAGAATTGGCTTGATGGACTTCGGTAGCAATGCTGAAGATAACCCAGGAAGAGGCAATATCTATGAAATTAATGGCATCAAGGTATTGGTGGACTTTGCTCACAATGAACACAGTATGCGTGCGGTGGTAAAAACCATTAATCAATTACCGGCTAAACGTAAAATAGCCATGTTCAGTCATGCTGGGGACAGAAGTGATAACGAAATTCGAAGCCTAACGGCTGCGGTCGCTGAGCTTGATGCCAGTCTTTACATCGTTACTGAATTAGAGCGTTATTTACGAGGTCGTCAGATAGGTGACGTCCCGCAAATTGTTGGTGATTACCTGTATCGTCAATCGATCTCCTCAGAAAAAATCTGCTACGCTGCCGACCCATTAAAAGGGGCAAAAATAGCAATGGATTTTGCTCAGCCTGGCGATGTGGTGCTGTTGTTTGTATTAGCAGATAGAGAACAAGTACATCAGTATTTGGTGGGGCAATAGCCTGTGGCCATTGCAAAAAACAGGTGATTTAACTGGTCTAGAATTGATGCTTAACGCGTAATAGATAAGCAATAGCTGTTCAGTTTACAAGGTCAGTATGGATTCATTAACACAAGTTGTTTTGGGTAGTGCCGTTGGTTATGCGGTTTTAGGCAACAAAGTAGGACGTAAAGCCGCCATTTATGGTGCTGTTTTAGGTACATTGCCTGATCTAGATGTTTTTCTGCCTTATGGTGGTGAAGTCGAGGCTTTTACTTATCATCGAGGATTTAGCCATTCTATATTGGTGCATCTGTTAATCAGTCCGCTGATCGTATGGCTGATTAGTAAATATCATCAAGACACAATAGTGTATAAAAAACATTGGTTTTGGCTAGTTTTTCTGTGTTTGTCTACCCATGGGATTTTAGATAGTTTCACAGTTTACGGTACACAATTGTTGTGGCCTATTACTGAGTATCCATTTGCTGTATCTAATTTATTCATTATTGACCCTTTTTATACTTTACCGCTATTGCTCGCTTTTATCGTTGTTTTGTTACCCAACATTAAGTATGAAAACTCATCTAAAATGTGCTTTTTTGCATTAATCATAAGCAGCTTATATGTGTGTTGGTCTTTGGTAGCAAAAACATATGTAGACCAAAAAGTAGAAACAGCACTTAACGATAGACAGATAAAATTCAACCACTATTTGAGTACACCTGCGCCCCTATCCACGCTACTTTGGAGGATATTAGTCATGTCAGATGGAGAATATTACGAGGGATATGTTTCTGTATTTGATTCAGCATCTGATGTGAGTTTGAATGTCTATAATTCGTCAGACTTTTTGCTCGATAACATTCAAGATGAATGGGGTGTACAGCGACTACGATGGTTCACTAAAGGATTTTATTCGGTCACACAGGAAAAGCAAAATATTGTGTTATCTGATTTACGAATGGGGGCGGAGTGCGGTTATGTGTTCAACTTTATTGTAGGCAAACAAACTGACACTGGCATTGTTGTGAGTGATTATAAAAAGTACAGTATGCGGCCTGACCTAAGTCAGGTTGGTAGAATTTGGGATAGAATTTGGGACCCTTCAATATCATTGGCTCCAGCTAAAAAAAATGCAGTGTGCGCAAACAGTGAAAATTGAGTGCACAGCTCAAATTTGTTGATGGGGACGATACCGATTTTTCACTTAAAACGAATATACTCTGCATAAATACATAAATTTTGGTTGCCAGATTTGTTGTATTGATGCCAACTTTTTAAGAAATGTCTGTGCTTTCCTAGTGAGAAGGGATTGCATTTCGTTGGAGCATAAGCAAATAATGTCAGGTATAACCCTTTGAGTGTCAAACATCAGTGATTATAAAACATCAAGAAAAAATTGCCTCCCCAGAGGTTATTCAAAGCCGTTACGAAGACTTAGGTTACATATGTAGTCATTCGGTAGCCACTGCGATATATTTGGCCTGCCACTTGCAAAAACCTATTCTAATTGAAGGCCCTCCTGGCGTAGGTAAAACCGAATTAGCCAAAGTAACAGCCACTTATCTGAACGCACCGCTGATACGTATGCAATGTTATGAAGGGCTTGACGAGTCAAAAGCACTGTATGAATGGAAGTATGGTAAACAGCTACTGTATACCCAGGTACTGAAAGAACAGTTGGGTGATGTGCTCAGAGGTGCGCGGGGTTTGGATGAGTCTATCGCCCGTCTGCATGATTTTGGAGACATCTTCTATTCACAGGAATTTTTGGAACCTAGACCTTTACTGCAAGCTTTACAAAGTCAAGATGGTGCGGTCTTACTGATAGATGAAATAGACAAGGCGGACCAGGAATTTGAAGCTTTTCTGTTAGAGCTGTTATCGGATTACCAAGTGTCTATCCCAGAGATTGGCACAGTCAAAGCCGTTTCGACCCCTATCGTCATGTTAACCAGTAACAACACCCGAGAGCTTGGAGACGCACTAAAGCGCCGTTGTTTACATCTGTATATTCCCTTCCCTGATGCCGCCTTGGAAAGTCGTATTTTAGCGACTCAAGTTGAAGGTCTGGATTCGCAGTTAAGAGAGCAGATAGTGGCACTGATTGGCAAACTGAGAGACATGCCTTTGAAAAAATCACCTGCAGTCAGTGAAACTATCGATTGGGCAAGGGCGCTACTTTTACTAAACGTTGAAGAGTTGGACCCACATTGGGTAAAAGAAACATTGAATCTGTTGCTGAAGTTTCAGGATGATATCGAATTGGTCGAGCCAGAAATTAAAGCTTTGTTGAAGGATTTACGCTAAGTGCGTTTTGTTGCCAACTTTATAGTTGCATTGCGTGAGGCCGGTCTGCCGGTGTCGCCTGCCGAATCTTTAGATGCGCTAAAAGCGATCAAGTTGTTAGGGCTTGAGAATCGAGAAACGTGCAAATCAGTCTTAGCATTGACCCTGGTTAAACGACAAGTAGATCAAGCTATCTATGAAGAGTTGTTTGACTTATATTTTGCTAGCGTTAATAAAGCCAAAGAGACAGGAGAGGAGACAAAAAAAAAGGCAGAAAATGATGCGTCTTTAGAGGCTCAGAACGATGTTGGTGATAACAAAAATAGCATACAAAGCCCAGACTCAAGTGAAGCTGACAAGTCGGATACTGAACAAGTTAACGTAAGTTCTGAGTTGGGGCGGGCTCTTAGCCAAGAAAAAGATATGAGTTTGGCGATTATTCAGGCTGCGGCTGCGGAAAAGCTATCTTCTATTGTTTTGTTTACTCAAAAAAATTACTTCGCCTATAAAATAATGCAACGCCTTGGGGATGATGCGCTGAGCGCTGAAATCCGCGGAAAAGGTAACAGTCTTGAACAAGAAAACAGTCTTGAACAGAGAAACAGTCTTGAACAGAAAAACAGTCCTGAGCAAAAAAGAAAGCAGCGTAAGCTAATAAAGTCTCGTGCACGCCTGCTGGATCAAGTTAAAGACTATGTAGAACAGCAGTATATGATTTATGCTCAACATAAAGGACTTAAGTACCGTGAGGAATATCTTCAGCAGGCAAAGTTAAGCCAGCTTGACCGTCTTGATTTTAAATTAATGCAAAGTTTGGTGCAGCGTGCAGCACGCAAATTAGCTTCACAACATAGCCGTCGCCGTTTGACCCGCAAACGAGGTCAGTTGGATGTGCGTAAAACCATTGCCGCCAATGCTGCTTTTGATGGTGCATTATTTCATACACGTTGGAAAGCGACTCGGATAGAACGCCCTAAAATTGTCGCTATTTGTGACGTCAGTGGTTCGGTCAGTTCTATTGCGCGTTTTCTTTTATTGTTTCTCTATTCTTTGCAAGATGTTATGCCAAAAGTGCGATCCTTTGTTTTTGCCTCAGATATGATTGAGGTCACAGAATTGTTTAAACACGAAGGCATTGAGTTGGCCCTTGAAGACATTATGAAACGCTGGGGTGGTTTGTCTACGAACTATGCTAAAGCTCTTGAGGATTTTCAGTCACAAGCACTGGCGAGCATCGACAAAAAGACAACGGTTATCATGCTCGGCGATGCACGAAATAATCAAGGCGATGGCCGAGTAGACATCTGGGAAAAGGTGTTTCGTAAAAGTAAACGTGTGTTGTGGCTTAATCCGGAACATCGCAATAGTTGGGACAGCGGTGACTCAATTATGTCGGAATATTCGCCCTGGTGTGGCAGTGTTGAACCTTGTCGAAACTTAAAAGATATTGAACGTTTTTTCAGTCGTCTTTTGAAGTATTCCTAATACTTGCTGGCCGAAGACGTGTGCGAAACTCTCGCGGTGTGACATCAGCAAGTGATTTAAACACTTTTGAGAAAGAACTAATATCTCGATATCCGACACCCATTCCAATTGTTTTAATGCTGTCTTGGGTATTAGCTAAACAGTGCTTTGCGGCTTCAACTCGAAGTCGTTGTAAATAGCGAGACGGTAGTTCACCTGTTGCTTTTTGAAAGCGGCGAATGAAGGTGCGCTTGCTCATGCCAATTTTTTTGGCGATAGACTGAAGCTCTATACTCTCAGTGTAATGCTCATCGAGCCAGTCCTGTGCACGATGGATCCCCAGATCCCTGTGTTGCCTAAAACCAGCGATATTAATCAGGTTTAAATCATAAATTCTCCGACTATCTGAGCTGATATCTCTAGCTAATCCGGCTACAAGTGAGGAACCACAAAATTTTTCTAGCAGATGTAAACTCAGATCCATTGAGGCATTTTGTCCATTAGAGCTGTAGATGCCTTGGTGTTCAACACTTGCTTGATTGGCTTGCCATTGGATATCGGGATAACGCTGTTGAAACTCCCTTAGATGACGCCAGTAGGTAGTTGCTCTTCCCCCATTCAATATACCCGCTTCTGCAGCCCAAAAGATGCCGCTATTAATTCCAGCAATGCGCGCACCTTGAGCATATTGTTTGGCTAGCCAAGGTGGGATTTCAGGGTGTTGCTGTTTAACTTTTTCAAAATCTCCCCAGTAATGGGCAAGTATAATCAGATCATAAGATTGTTCGCCAATAACAGCATCACCATGTATCGAATGGCCTCCATACAGCTGCACCGGTTGCGTATCCTCACTGAGTAAGTCGCAATGAAATTGCTGATCTTTTGGTTGGCGTAAGTTAGCGCTGTGAAATAATTCCAATGAGCCATAAACCGTAGAAGCCCAGGCACCATTAAATACCAATAGTGCAACTCGCCATTTTGCATCAGGTATTATCTCAGACACGTGAATAAATTCCTCTACTTACATAATTTGGCACATTCACCACATTAAGTGGCATTTTACCCTAAGTACATGGGAATGGAAGGAGCGTAGAGTATTTACTTACTCGGGGTTAGTCTCGAGTCGAACAATTGATAGAGGAAACACTAAGTGGATATTACATTTTCGGCTGAGGAATTGGCCTTTCGAGATCAAGTACGTACATTTTTATCCGAGAATTGGACTGAAGATCTAGCGGCGCGAATTAATGCACGAGATGGCGATTATAAGGCCGCACAAATTGAGTGGCAAAATAGACTCAACGCTAAAGGTTGGCTGGCTCCTGGTTGGCCTGTTGAACACGGTGGTGTTGACTGGTCAGTGACTGAAAACTTTATCTTTGAAACGGAACGCTCTTTAGCAGGTATTCCTGATGTGGTGCCATTTGGTTTGAAAATGGTCGCACCTGTTATTTATGACTTTGGCAATGACGAACAGAAAAAGCGCTTCTTACCACGTATTTTAAAGAACGAAGACTGGTGGTGTCAGGGTTATTCAGAACCCGGTGCCGGCTCAGATTTGGCCGCATTAAAAACTAAAGCGGAATTGGATGGCGATGATTACATCGTCACAGGTGCCAAGATTTGGACTACTTACGCACAATATTCTGATTGGATTTTCTGCTTGGTTCGAACTGACTCTTCTGGCAAGCGTCAAGATGGCATTACCTTCTTGTTGATTGACATGAGTAGTCCTGGTGTTTCGGTTAATAAGATTTCTTCTATTGATGATCACCATAGTCTTAATGAAGTTGTTTTTGACAATGTACGTGTTCCTACAGCAAATCGCATTGGTGAGGAAGGGAAGGGCTGGACTTATGCCAAGGCTTTATTGGCTCACGAACGAACTTCTATAGCAGCTGTTGCTGATTCCAAGCGTAAACTTCGCGAGCTACGGGATTTACTTGCTCAAGAAGTGAGCGGTGGACGTCCTCTTAGCGAAGATACCCATTTCCAGAATCGTCTTTCTAATACTGAAATTGAACTGATGGCCCTAGAATATACAGAGTTACGTGTACTGGCTTCAACAGCAGACGGCAAAGGACCAGGCGTTGAGTCTTCATTGCTAAAAATCAAAGGAACTGAGATTCAACAAGCGATACAGCAGATGTACATGGATTTAGCCGGATACTACAGTGGTGTGATCCACGGTGAAGACACTGAAGACACCATTGGCCACGCTTTTGGACACTCAGCGAGACAAGCTTATATGTATGGGCGAGCAGCCACGATTTACGGTGGTTCAAACGAAGTACAGAAAAATATTACCGCTAAATACGTATTGGGTCTTTAACTATGAATTTTAATTTATCCGAAGAACAAAATATGCTCAAAGACAGCGTCGCGCGCTTTGTGCGAGACGAATATGACTTTGATAGCCGCCGCGCTAATGCCTCGAGTGAGTTAGGCTTTAACCCTGCTAACTGGCAAATGTTTGCTGAACTTGGTTGGCTTTCCATTCCTTTCGACGAAGCCCATGGCGGTTTTGGCGGCGGTGCCACTGAAGTGATGGCAGTGATGGAAGAGATGGGTAAAGGTTTAGTGGTTGAGCCATTTGTCGCTACAGTATTAATGTTTGGTGGCTTGCTAAATAAAAGCGGTAACGCTGCCTTACAAGATGCCAATATTGAAAAAATCATAGACGGCTCACTGCAAGGTTCATTTGCCTACTTAGAACGTCAAAGCCGTTTTGAATTGGCCGACGTGAAAACCCAAGCTAAACGTGACGGAGCAGATTTTGTCCTTAACGGCGAAAAGACAGTGGTGTCTAATGGCATGGCCGCCAATAAAGTGGTGGTATCAGCGAGAACTTCAGGTGAACAGTGTGATGAAGCGGGTATTACACTGTTTCTGATTGACACTGACGCACCGGGCGTAGAGCGTACTTCTTACCGCCTGATGGATGGACAACTAGTTGCAAACATCAAGCTCACCGATGTACGTGTTGCTGCGGATCACGTTTTAGGTGAAGTTGATAACGGCTTCACACTGATTGAAGCAGTGGTGGGTGACGTCATTATCGCTTTGTGTGCAGAAGCCATGGGCATTATGCAAAAACTCAACACCACCACGATTGAATACACCAAAACACGTAAACAATTTGGTGTGGCTATTAGTAGCTTTCAGGCATTGCAGCATCGCATGGTTGATATGTTTATGGCCGGTGAACAAGCGAAGTCAATTTTGTACCGTGCAGTATGTGCAGCAGAAAGTGGTGCAGAGGATTTGCCCAAAAACATTGCAGCGTTAAAAGTGATGATTGGTCGTAATGGAAAATTGATTGGCGATGAAGCCATTCAATTACACGGCGGCATGGGTTTGACAGACGAGCTTAATGTAGGTCATTTCGTTAAGCGTTTGATGATGATCAATACCACTTTTGGTGATGCTGATTTTCAACAGAAAAAGTTTAACCGACTAACTTATTCAGACTAATCAAGTATTTAATTTTATAAAAACGTATAAACGTTAATCCAAGCTCTAATGAGATGGTCATTCAAATTTGATCGTCTCATTTACTTAATTCACCTCACCTCAAATATTTATTACCTAATTTCAACTTCTTATTATTCCACTATATCTTCCAAAATAAATCTACCTATTATCAAGACTCCGGCTATATGGTGAGTTATTTGATGAGTTGTTCAAGAACCTATCTAAAGCCCAGATAAAAACCTTGACTAGATTGTTAAAATAGAAGCATTTTCCAACCTGTCGCAGTTTTGGTCCAAGCTAACTTAATCCTTAGAGTACAAAAATCGATACGTGTTATATAAGATACGTTTTCTGAGGAGCGCTTTAATTCTCAATCTATTTTTATGGGGACTGATATCGCTTATTTAAGGTTCTAAGTTATAGATGTATAGCTTCAAACCCGAATGGTTTGACGAAATAAAATTCATCATTTTCTTGCATCAAACCCACTAATTAGTAACCTATGCATAATAGCCCACGCAAATTTTGGAGTTCATATGAATAATATCTTGACCATCATCACGCTAGCAGTTTTCGTCTCTGGCTGCTCCCAAACCGCACTAGAAGAGCCCGTTCAAAAAAGGCAGGACGCTATCGTGAGTGGTTGGCAAGTAGACTTCTTAGATGAGTTTGATACATTTAATCCAGCAAATTGGCAAGATCAAATGATATGGGTGAATAACGAAGATCAATGTTATGTACCAGATAATCAGTTTGATACTCGGGAAGTCAGCAATGGAACGTTAAAAATACGTGTGATTGACCTGGGTGAAAAACGTCCTTGTGATAATCTCAACAAACAGGGTCAACAACATCACGATACACAATACGTGGCCGGTCGAATTGCCTCAAAAAACCGCAAAGAATTTATTAAAGGTAAATGGACAGCTAGATTGAAAGTGGAAGATAGTGGTCAATCTGGCATGTTTCCAGCGTGGTGGTTGCTCGGCGCATTGAACAATGAACCTCCCGTGCAAGAAGCCAATGAAACGGTATGCTGGCCGATGACAGGATCAGGTGAAATCGATATTTTTGAACATCACAGTGATGGTGGACGAGACCATTATGCAGCCCGTGCAATTACAAGCCTAGGCTACTGTGATGGTGGTGATTGGCAGGCCCTCATGTTGGTGCAAGCCGCTAACCTGGGTGAATACCATGATTACTCAGTCGAATTGGTTGGTAATAACATTGTTTTCGGCCTTGATGGAGTAGAAGTGTACCGTAACAATAAGGATGAGGACCAGTTCCCTGAGCCGTTATTCGCTATCCTAAATTTTGCAAAGATAAACGACTCCCCCATGACTCAAAACTGGACTATGGAAGTAGATTGGGTCAAACACGAAGTCTGGAAATAAACAAACTGCTTTTAGTTGCCTGAAGTTTTGCTGTTAAGTAATTCATTTAGATCTTTCATTACTAGATTCAGAATACAGCATTGATTTACACAACCTTAGATAGATATTTTAGTGGTAATTGGCCCAATTTAAAATTGCTCTATTATATGGATGCGATAAATTAAATGTTATTGCGGCTCAACTTTATTAATTAAAATAGTAAATTATATATCTTTAAAATTGTAGAGAATATTAACCTGAACCGACTACCGAGATTCAACAAATATGGTATCAAAGTAAATATTGAGCGACGCTGCTATATGCCATAAGCGCTATTAACAGCCATTAAAACGAGTTTTAAAAAGGGATATCGCTTGAAAATTTTTAACACCATTAACCGAAAAAGCTTAAAAGGGGATATTTTAGGTGGCTTAACGGCTGCTATTGTATCTTTACCTTTGGCACTCGCATTTGGTTTAGCCTCAGGTGCAGGGCCAGAAGCAGGTCTGTATGGGGCTATTATTATTGGTTTTTTTGCGGCGCTATTTGGTGGCACTCCTACACTAATATCTGAGCCGACAGGCCCTATGACTGTGATTATGGCCGCAGTCGTGACGGCGATGGTTGCGCGCTACCCTGAAACCGGTTTAGCGATGGCTTTTACGGTGGTTATGATTGCGGGGGTCACCCAAATACTATTTGGCGTATTGAAGTTAGGTAAATACATTACCTTGATGCCCTATAGCGTGATCAGCGGCTTTATGTCAGGCATTGGTTGTATACTTATTATCATGCAGTTTGCACCTGCGGTAGGAGTCACAGCCCCATCTGGCGGCGTTACCGGAGCAATAATCGCTTTCCCTGATACCTTAAGTAATATCAGTATTACGGAGTTGGGAATGGCGCTAGGTACGCTGCTATTAATATTATTTACACCCCGTAGAATTAAACAATGGGTACCACCACAATTGATTGCGCTGGTGGTTATTTCGTTAGTTTCGGTGTTTATATTGACCGATCCTGATATCAAACGTATCGGCGAGATTGACGTTAGCTTGCCTTCATTAGTATTCCCTACTTTTACCCCTGAATTATTACAAACTATGATACTAGATGGCATTGTGCTGGGTATGCTGGGTTGTATTGATTCGATGTTAACGTCAGTCATTGCCGACAACCTCACGCGCAGTGAGCACAAATCAGATAAAGAACTGATTGGCCAAGGCTTAGGTAATTTATTCTCCGGTTTGTTTGGTGGTTTGCCAGGCGCAGGTGCCACCATGGGGACGGTGGTAAATATCCAAACCGGAGCCAAATCGGCCTTGTCAGGTCTTATCCGTGTGTTCATATTAACTGTAGCTGTATTTGGTGCATCTGGTCTCATCTCGGTTATTCCTATCGCTGTGCTGGCGGGCATCGCTATCAAAGTGGGCATAGATATTCTGGATTGGAGCTTTATTAAACGCGCCCATAAAACATCCAAACAAACCAGTTACATCATGTACGCGGTATTACTGCTGACAGTCTTTGTTGATTTGGTCGTTGCCGTAGGGATTGGGGTATTTATTGCGAATATTATTACGATTGAAAAGCTCAGTGCATCACAAGCCAAAAATATTAAAGCGATAAGTGATGTTGACGGTCGATTACCCCTCAATAAAGAGCAACGCTCGCTGCTGAATAAAGCCCAAGGGCAAATCTTATATTTTTATTTAAGTGGGACTATGATTTTTGGCGTATCAAAAGCCCTCTCCAGAGAGCTTGGAAGTTTGGGTGATCACCATGCTTTAATTGTAGATTTAAGTGATGTTTCTTTTTTAGATGACACTATCGCTCTGACTATCGAAAATTTGATAAAAGACGCACAAGAACTCGATAAACAAGTGGTGATGCTGGTGAATAAGCCCCGCACCAAAGACAAACTTATGCACTTGGGTTTTGAAACCCTACTGACGGATGCAGACTTTGTATATGACCGTACCCAAGCGTTAACTTTAGCTCATCAAAAACTTCACAATGCCGGTGTTTTAATTGATTGAGCTAGGTAACCTGAACTCGGGATAAGCCATACCGTTCAGTTCAGCTATTACTGCGATTGTCTACGTTAAACCTGCTGTACGGGCATATTAAAGTTTGAAACTGAAACCTCATGAAACCCGCGATTTTGTGTATTTAGTTTTAGCCCAAACTATGTAATGTTTGTAACTAGGAAAAGCCAAAGTTTACACTCTATAAAAATTCGACGAATTAATGATTGAAACTCAGGCTTGCCTAATAAACTGACTGACGGCTATGAGCGAGAAGCGGTCGGTGGGAGGATTAGTTTTTCAACCGCTAATGCCCACATCTTTGCACTATAAAGTTCCAGCATACCTACAATAAGAACTCACACCTGCCTTTCAAAAGCCAAAACACTTATGCTAGAGTGGCTAAAAACCCACAAGGAATAAGGAATCAACATGAAGGGAAATCTAAACTTATCTTCATTACTCGCACTACTGTTTTTCGTATCAATGTCTGTCTCTCCCAATTTACTTGCTCAAACCAAGAATCCAGAAGATAGTAAAATCAATGCCTACCTGTCTAACCTTAGTGATAATGAAAGGATGATGACAGCAGTATACATTTCCCAAGATGGCGAGGCACTTTACGAGTATTACTCTGGTTTTGCTTCAGTTGAAGATAATATTCCACTATCAGCAAAAACTGAATTTCGATTAGGCTCAATAAGTAAAATCTTTACATCGATCTTGATAATGCAGCTCATTGAAGAAGGCAAACTGTCTCTAGAAACAAAGTTGAGCACTTTCTATCCTGACATTCCAAACGCTGAGAGTATCACGGTTAAGCAATTACTCAGCCACCGCACGGGTATTCAAAGTTTCACCGATGAACCTGCATATGTTAATTACATGACTAAAGGCCAGTCTCGTAAACAGATGGAGCAGCGCATTCAATCATATGATCCTCTGTTTAAGCCAAACAGCAAACATCAATATTCCAACTCAAACTATGTGTTATTGGGATTCATCATTGAATCCTTGCACGAAAAATCTTATGCCGAAGTAGTATCAGAGAAGATCACTATACCCTTAGGCCTCGCGAATACATACTTTGGAAACAGTATCGAGATTGAAAATAACGAAGCATTTTCTTACCGCTTTTCGGATACTTGGGAGCGTCAACCTGAAACCCACATGAGTGTGTCTCATGCCGCTGGAGGCATGGTGTCTACTGCGAAAGAAACCAACCTATTTTTGTCAGCATTGTTTACTGGAAAACTGTTATCTGAAAACTCGCTAAGTGCCATGATGACACTTGAGGATGGCTATGGCCTGGGCTTGTTTTCGACACCATTTTATAAACAAACGTTCTTTGGTCACAATGGAAGTATCGACGGGTTTGTTTCCGCGGTTGGGTTTAATCCCGCAGATGGCATTGTTGTCACTGTATTGAGCAACGGCGTTAACTATAAGTTTAATGATGTGTTGATTGCTGTTCTGAGCAATAACTATGGCAAAGACTTTAAAATCCCAGATTTTTCTGCCAAACCTGTGGTGCTGTCGGCCAAGGCAATGGAAAGGACCGTAGGTACTTTTAGTAGTAAGGACATGCCGATAGAACTTAGCTTCAGGATTGCAGACAAACAGGTAATGTATAAGCCAGCAGGCCAATCAGAAAAATCCCTCACCGCGTACTCAGAAACGGAGTTTCGGTTTGAACCGGCTGGCATAGTCATACAATTTGACCCAGAGAGCCTTACCGATGGGAAGCTTAACCAATTTGTCATAACGCAAAGCGGTTACAAATTTCTTTATAAGCGCAAAGAGAAAAATTGGTTTTGGTGAGCTAAATGGGTTTATATAACCACCCATAACACCCAGATTTAATGTTTTATTATGTTGGCTGACACTACAGCTATGTTCTCCGCAGTTGCAGAGGCAGCCATCCTAATTTGCCAAAACTTAGTTTTTTTATCCTGAACCGTAATTACCGTGAATGTCTGCAAATGGCACAAACCCGCTGTCCAACGGGTTTTGTTTAGTTGTGCGAGTTTCAAACTTTAATATGCTCGTACACTTGCTCTCAATAGCTGGCTATTCCTTCACAAGCTCGCCTCGATAAACACAATAATATCAGCACTGGATGCATTCAATACTTTAGCAAATCAGTTTTTACGTCCTTAATTACTATTTTTATTGAAATTATTTTTAGTCGCACCGCACGTCTTAACTCGAGTTCAGGTTAGGTAACAAGATCATTGGGGATGAAAGCAACATCGAATAACAAAGGTAAATTGGAATAATAAAGTTTGCTGCTGTGTTTACGTGATCTTTGATTAAAGGGTACTATTTGATATGATTTCGGCGTTATTTATTATCCGGAATATTAATGAAATATTTAGCACTACTTAGTTTTAGCCTATTGTTCAGCCCGATTTTATTGGCTCAATGGTCTGCTGGAGTAGCGACTATCTTTCCTTCTAACCCATACCTAGGAACAGATACAGAAATAAAGGTATTACCCATCATAACTTTCGAGGGGAAAAGGTTTAGTTAGCGTGGTCCCTCTTTGGCTTACAAACTCAGTGGATTTGAGCGGGGAGAGCCGTCCATTGGATTGAGTGTAAACTTGGCACCTAATGAGCTTGATATTAACGATAGCGATAAGCTGAACGGTATAAAAGACCGTGATTTTTCGTTTATGTTTGGTGTTAACTATAGTCACACCCTCGATTTTGCGACGATATCTGTTTCTTTGGAAACAGATATCTCTAATAGGCATCAAGGGCAGCGCGCAGTTGTTGGGTTGGAAAGAACACTTTTTACTCACCCAAAACGTGAGTGGATGATTAACCTTGGAGCAGAATTGGAATATTTGTATGCTGATTATTATTTTGGTGTCGATGCAGACGAGCAAAACAATTCTGTTTACTCTCAATACGAAGTTGGCAGTGTGCTTCCGCTAGGCGTCACGTTGGGCGGATATTATCAAATAAACAAGCAATGGAATATGGTGGCAAATTTACGCTGGCAATCTCTACCTAGTGATGTGAAAAATAGTCCAATTGTGGACGGAAGCGGTGCGGTTAATGGTTTTTTTGGATTACTCTACGCTTTTTAAGCTATTTGTTTTAAGGTATGTGATTTAGACAATAAATAAGGTTTGTAACCTGTTTATATCTTTTAGACGCGCGACCCAAAAATTAGATGCGCGACCCAAAAATAAATTTGCAATAGAAATATAATGGACGGGGTTATAGTGAAATTTATATTATCAATATTGACATCAATATTTGTGACTGGGTGTTCAGTTGTGGGTCAAAGTGATGTGGAAACAGCTCCTTATACTCTTCTAAAAGCAGACGAGGCTCAGAAAATTGAAGTGCGTAACTATGATTCAATGGTATTGGTGTCTACTAGTATGTCCAGTGAAAGTGGTAACAGTGCTTTTAGAACATTGTTCAGCTATATTACCGGCGATAATGAAGGGGAAACAGAGATTTCTATGACGGCTCCTGTCATTATGAACGATAAAAATGAAGTGAAAAAAGACGTGAGAAGGGACGCGAAAAATGACGCAATAAAGGGCTCAGAAATATCGATGACTGCACCTGTGTTTATGAATGACAGTGCCGACAGTTCGATGATGTCATTCGTGATGCCAAAAGATTTCACATTAGCAACAACGCCTAAACCTACTAACCCTGAAGTATACTTGAGTGAGCTCAAAGATTATAAAGTGGCTAGCATTCAGTTTAGCGGAACATTGAGTAACAGTAACGTAGAGAAATACACCCTCATCCTTAAAACTTGGATGACTGAAAATGGTTACGTGGCTATCAGTGAGCCAGTAAAAGCTGGCTACAATGGCCCTTTAACATTGCCTATCTGGCGTCGTAATGAAATGTTAATTGAGGTTAGATAAGTTTATTTGCAATTGTTATCTAGACAGTTATCCATACAACCATTGTAAATATTCAAAAGTACCTAGGTATTTAATTAAATTAACATTGCTGTCTGGGTAGTTATTCAATTTAAATGTTAGTCTAACCATTATTAATTTACGTCTTTAACTATTTAGGAAATTCCTTTTGTCACTCAATCGAAAAAAGTCTCGCATTATAGTTATTGGCGCTAATTTTGCGGGCCTCACTGCTGTAAGCAAGCTATGTAAAAGCCATGACGTAACCGTCATTGATGCTAAGCAGGATTTTCAGTGGACACCGAACATCCATGAAATTTTGTCAGACGTTAAAAAAGAAACCAGCCTAAGTTTAAATCTAGACACTATTATCACAAGATTAGGGCACCGCTTTATTAACCAAACTGTTTCTAGCATTGACGGCGCTCTACAAACCGTCACCCTAGATGACGAACAAATACTCAATTATGACGTATTGTTGATTGCATCGGGTCATTCACGATCAAACTATGGCATTAAAGGCGCTAGCGAATATGCATATGGATTTCGCACTGCCGATGATGTGGTAACAATACATAACGATATTGAAGCGCTACTTGATAACAATAAATACCCAGTCAATATTAATATTATCGGTGGTGGCTTCACTGGTGTAGAAGTGTTGGGTGAATTATTACGCAAATATGCAACCAACAAAAAGCTGAAGTTCAATGTGATTGATAGGGCTGAGAGGTTAGTTCAGGCTCTGCCAGAAAAATTATCAGATGATATATTACGCCAATGCAAAAACTATCAAGTTAGCTTTCATTTCAACAAAAAAATCACTGAAGTGAAACCATGTAGTATTCATTTTGATGACAAAGAATCAATAGAGACAGATTTAACTATTTGGTCTGCAGGGACTAAATTGCCTGACTATCTTGATGGCATTGATACACAGGCAACCTCTAATGGGCTAGCAGTTAATACGTATTTACAAACAAAAGAATTTAGCAGCGTTTTTGTCGCGGGGGATTCTGCTACGCTTCCAAACTCATTACCTAAACAAGCTAGCATAGCCTTAGATATGGGTTTACATGCAGCAACGAATATTAATCGATTTTGTGCTAAAAGATCCTTAAAACCGCTGAAAGCCCAAACTAAACCGATAATTTTGTCTCTGGGCGATATCAATACTTATTTCATCCAAGGACAACTGGTTCTAGCCAGTCCTGTATTAGCTACAGCTAAAGAAGCTGTTTATCAGTTTTATATGGCTCGCTTATCAGCACTTCTACCTTTAGAGCAGAGAGTTTTAGGGATCGCAGAAAGAATGATTATATCGACAGAAAAATTATTATTAGTCGAGATTTTAAAGTTAAGACCCAGAGTATTATTAGGCCGTAGTAAGGTTTTATGAATGGGTACTATCACCGATCAACAGATACTAGCGCGGTACGATAAAACCATTTAAAGCTAATTTTTAAAAGCAAATTGTTAAAGATGTTTAACGAATTAAATAAGTCGCTATGCAAAAAATGAATTGTTCGATTTATTCACTCTTTTACCTACTCCCTTACTTACTACCACCTCTACTCACCTTTTATTCAATGCGCCCAAGATGACGCTTTTAGGCTTTTCAATGACATAGCTCAGATGTTCGGCCGTTGCTTTACACGAAAATTAACGGTACTTTAAATTTAATAGTAAACAAACCCCCTCACTTCATGCTGAATTGAGGGAAACCAAGTTACGGAAAACGTATGTTCATATTAAATGGATGCACACTTGGTCATTGTTGGTATTGAGGTATGTTAAGTAGTCGACACAACATCGCCCAGTCCAAAACGTTTATCAACAACCTGAAGGAAATTCAATGGATCATCTTAGCGGCTTAGATGCAGCCTTTTTACACTTAGAATCACCTGAAACTCCAATGCATATTGGTGGCTTGAGCATATTGGAGCTGCCTGCAGATTATGAAGGTGATTTCATGCAAGACGTGTGCACTCACATCCAAAATCGTATGCACATGGCGCCTATTTTTCAGCGCAAGCTGATCAACATGCCATTTGATATCGCCAACCCGATTTGGGTTATGGACGAGGCTATCGATATTGATTACCACATTCGACATGTCATTGTACCGCCGCCTGCGACGAGAGGTAGCGTGGATAAACTAGTCGCTCGGTTGCACTCTAGCTTACTTGACCGAAGCCGCCCTCTATGGGAAATGCATATACTTGATGGTTTACCTGTGCCCTCAGACTCACCTAAGGGCACCCGATATGTGGGACTCTACTCTAAAATGCATCACGCTGCGCTCGATGGTATGGGCGGACAAGTGTTAATGGAAGCCATTATGGATGTGTCAGCAGTGCCTCGTAAAGCGAACAGACGTATGCGCCGAAGAGAAACCGCTAGAGGCGATAACTATGGTATTGCCGAACTCACAGCATCAGGTGTGGCGCATAATATAAGCCAATCTATTAAATTGACCAAAAATTTGCCAAAGCTAACACTCAAAGCCTTTGGTATGCTCAGACCCGCTAAGTCTTCCGACGGTAGTAGTGTGCATCGAATGAATTGGCTTGCGCCCAAGACACCACTCAATGCTACCATCACCAATCAACGTAGCTTCGCACGTTTTTCTATCCCGTATGCTGACAGTAAAAAAATATCTAAACTTAATAATGTCAGTCTTAATGATGTTGTTATGGCAATTTCTGGTGAAGGTATGAATCGCTATTTCAAAGATGAAGGGTTTAGTACTGAAGAGCCCTTGTTAGCTGCTATTCCGGTCAGTGTGCGCCCCGAAGGCAACACTGAGCTAAGCAACCAAGTGTCCATCGCGCGAATGAGTCTTGCCACTAATATCATAGATCCGCTGAAGCGACTCCAGGCAATTAACGCCTCTTCCACTCATACCAAAACAATGATGTCTGATGTCAAAGCCATCATGCCTACTGACTTCCCCTCAATTGGTGCACCTTGGCTGGTGACTAGCATTGCTTCGACATTGACTCGAACTAGAATGGCAAACTCCGTACCGCCGTTTGCCAATGTACTGATATCCAATGTTCCTGGACCGAACGTTACACTTTACTTTGCAGGTGCCAAACAGATAAGTACCTACCCAGTCTCGATCCCTTATCACGGAATGGGACTGAATATTACACTGCAAAGTTATAACGGCTGGCTCGACTTTGGTCTAATCTCATGTCAAAAGTTGATGCCAGACATACACGAACTGGCACAGCATATGAAGGATGCACATAAGGAACTCTTAGAGCTCAGTTTGAACGCAGACCTCGAAGCTTCTACCAGTAAAAGTTAAATCTAAATCGTTTGATTTAATTTAGTTCGAAATATTGATTTTATTTTAGCTAAAGGCTTGTAAACAAGGGCTAGAAACTGATGGTTTTGGTTGTTAGCCCTCTTGATAAATAGATAATTGCTTAGGTTTACAATCAATTCTTAAACGTTGAGAAAGTTGGAGCTAGATATCTTATGGACCTTTATTCAGCATAAAGATTATTTTCTAACGGTCACAGACGATGGCTGTATTGCCCACTTATTACAACCTTAGTAATATAATTTTTAATCATTACCTCAAAGACTCAGGCATAATTCTTTTTGCTAGCCAGAACTAAAAAAGTACTCCCGCCAACCACCCTTATTCACTGTATTATTTAGTCATGTCGTTGGTTATAGCGCAATTTAAAATAAGGCAGCCCTTTGTTTAAATAAGTACATAGTAAAAAATAATGCTCAAACAGAACACCGTGAATTAACCTTAGTTAAACCATAGATTTCACTCGATTTCACTAAAACAGTGCCAATTTTATAGTGTCATTGCGCCTGAATTTGGAAGCCGAGGTGATGATGCTGTTGTTTCAAATCTTTCACATCTTTCTTTCTTTCTTTCTTAGTTCCTCTATAGCAATTGTATCTCAGTTCCAGGTCATAACAATTAATCACCAAGCCCAGTAAGGCGGAATTTTATTAATGTAGAAACCAGGTACAACATCATTATTTCTTATAGTGGTTCCATAGGGATGTAAAACGCTTGGTCTTTTTATGTTAATAATGATGTAATAATATTTGATTATTTGATAGTCAACCTGAAGTAAACAACTACGTAGCGACATGCTAACCAGTATGTATTTTTAATTTTAGTCCAATCTGAGAGTAACCATATGCTAAAGACAAGACCTGACGGAGAAGTTCAACCTGGTATTAAATGGGGTCCCTTTATTATGCGGATCCCGCTAGTTCACTTGCGTTTTTCACTGTCCGACATGCTACAAGGCTTTGCAGTAGCTGGCGCAACAGGATTAGCTTTGGTCCCATATTTTATGGCTTTATTGGGATTGAATTTTGAAGAAGCAGTGACTATGGCTATGTTTCATAGCATGCTTATTTCTTTCTCTTGGATGTTCTTTGGCGACCCCTATGCGCCGGGCTGGCTAACACCTGCCATTCCTTTTGTTGTTGCGTTTATCACTGCGCCCGCTTATTTAGGAGATCATGTCTCTCAATTCCAAGCCATGACCGCACTCTCATTAAACTTTGCGTTTATCTTGATTGTGCTCGGGGCGACCGGACTGGGTGCTAAGATAATCAAAATTGTGCCCAATGTCTTTAAAGGCGGCATCATACTTGGTGCCGCCGTTGCCGCTTTTTTGCGTGTAACTAAAGACGGTGATGCGGCTAATGTATTTCAATCAGCACCTATCGCTGGAACGTTAGGCGTGATTATTTGTTTAATATTTGCTTTTTCTAAGCCTTTGCAAGCCCTTGCAGTCGATAAAAAATGGCTGGCGAAAATCCTTGGATTTGGTTTATTACCTGGATTTGTAATAGCTGGCGGTATTGGATATTTTACGGGTGAGTTTCAATACAATATTCGCTGGGAAATTCTTGATGTTGTAGGTTCTACGGCTTCTTTGTGGGAAAAAGCTTCACCTTTTGCAATAGGTTGGCCACCAGTTGAAACCTTTCTTGCTTCGTTACAATTAAAACTAAACACGTACATATTTTATTATAGTAATGTGATAACTGACAAAAAAATGATTGAACAAGCACATACCATTCGCACATATGAAAAACATGAGTTAAACGCGTGTAGAGCTCACA
>OOFU01000009.1_pt1 | contig 25578 bp, 18 predicted proteins | sample 1670361 | NCBI WGS metagenome assembly OOFU01 (sample SAMEA98145418, study PRJEB22522) | marine metagenome | biome: marine biome; feature: marine water body; material: sea ice | place: Arctic Ocean | collected 14-Sep-2015 | depth 1.3 m
GTTCAAAGTAATTAACTGTTCAGCAAGTAGAATTCAAAAATTTTCAGACGTAACAAAAATATCAACGGAAAAGATAGACTCTGGATTGGAAATCGCAAATTTATTTTGCCAAATAAACCTTTTAATCTTTCTACACTTTAGGCCATGTGATTTTGCGAGCATGTACTATAGTCACGTTAGTTATGAGGATAAGATACGGCCTCACCTTCCATTACCTAACCTGCGGTGACTATGAAATTTTCAGTTAAATACCCTGTTCTATCTGTGTTCTTATTGATATTCAGCGGATTAACACCGGTTGTGCAAGCTGAAACATTGACCATAGGTTCCATTTCTGGCAATGCGTCGAAAGAGATGATACGCCATAAATCTTTGATCGAATATTTAACTCGGTCGCTCAAATCTTCGGGGATCGATAAGGTCGACATCCGGGTAACCGACGGCATCAACCAAATGACCCAGTTAATGCGTTCTGGCTCAGTTGATCTTTATATGGACAGTCCATTCCCGAGCCTGAAACTGGCTAATGCTGGTGTCAGCGACATCGTACTTCGTCGCTGGAAAAAAGGGGTCAAGCAATATCACAATGTCATTTTTGTTCACATAGACAGTCTGATTGATTCGATAGAAGACCTACAAGGAGAAATGATAGGTTTCGAGGAAGACTTTTCGACGTCATCTTATTACCTCCCCAAGGCTTCTCTTCAACAGAAAGGTTTGAAGTTGACCTCAAAAACTGATCGCCATGAAACTGTGGCCAACAATGAAATAGGCTATGTCTTTACCGGTGAAGACAAGAACACGGTCACCTGGGTGAGAAAGCAACGAATTGCCGCCGGAGCGATCAGCAATATCAAATTTGATGGATTGAAAGCCCGATTTAGGAAACAGCTGAGAATCATATTCCGCTCAGTCAGTGTACCCAGGCAAGTCGTCAGTTACAGCAAAAAAATACCCCCCGCCCTGGCTAGGTCGTTGACCCAGGTTTTACTGAATATGGATCAAACCGAATATGGAAAGCAACAATTAAAAGAATTTGAAAGAACCGTTAAATTTGACGAATTTCCGGATTCGGTCGAAAAGGCAATGACGCCTATGACTGCGTTGGCTAAAGCGTTTAAATAGCTACCGACGCTATGTTCGTTAACGTTAAATCAAAATTAATTGTGCTTACTATTGGCATCAGTTTTTTAATCAGTGGCACCATCGCCACCACAGCGCTGGTCAAACAAAAACAGACAATTCAAAAAACCTATTCTTTTAAGGCACTCACGTTGGCTACTCAGCTCAGTAAATCATTGGTGAATCCAATTTATAACCTGGATATCGATAGTATTACGGTCACTCTGGCCGAGACCATCGACGATATCGACGTGGTTAGAGTCTGGGTTATCGACACTGATGGATTAATCATCAGCGATGGAACCGAAAACAATGAATTACAGGAAGAAGAAGCCTCCGATCTATTGGAAATAATAGAGAAAGTTAGGGTCAGTAATAAGGTCATCGAACAAACTAGTGCGGAGGGACAGCTAACTATTACAGCGCCGGTATTCATTTCTAATCAGGATTTAATTGGCTTTGTTTTTCTAGAAATATCACTACAGCGCGCCGATGAGGAAATTCAAACTCAACTAGTGACATTAGGACTTCTGTCAATTATTTTATTTTTAGTGGGCATCTTTATTGCCTATTTAGTTGGCAAAAAACTGGTTAAACAGATTGAACAAATTAGTATGGCGGCGTATAAAATTGCCAAAGGCGATTTCAATATCAACTTAAATATCGGGACGAAGGATGAACTTGGTCATCTATCGCAAGACATTAACAATATGTGTCAACAATTGCGCAACACGACAGTTTACAGAGATTATGTCAGTAATATTATCGATTCGATGAGCGACAGCCTGTTCGTGATCGATGAAAAAGGTGAAATCGTAACGACCAATGATGCACTCTTAAAATTGCTGGGCTATGAACCGAATGAGTTGATTGGGCAAAAAGTAAACACCCTGTTTAGCGGACCGGTGTTCACAAATGATAACGCGGTTGCCCACAGTGATAATATCTGCTTTAAGCCAAAATTCGATGCCCCTATTCCAGTCGCTGTGTCAGCTTCACGTTTGTCTACAAGAGATCAGGTTGACGACAGCAGCGACCGAATTGTTGTCGTGGTACAGGATATTCGCCAACTACTGAAGGCCGAACAAAAATTAAATCAGGCATTAACCGACTCCAAAGCAGCAACGCTTGCAAAAAGCCAATTCCTCGCCGCCATGAGTCACGAAATCCGAACTCCTATGGCAGGAGTCATTGGAATGTCAGATTTGCTATTGGATACAGATTTATCGCCCCAACAGTTAGATTGGGCAATCAGTATTAAATCGTCAGGTAAAAACTTAATGGCGATTCTCAATGAGATTCTTGATCAATCCAAACTAGAAGCTGGCAAACTCGAAATTACGCCCACAGATTTTCACTTGCGATCTTTTGTCCGCGATAACATTCAACAATTTAGCCCCAATATAGCAACGAAAGGCTTAGCGCTGGACTTTAAAATAGATGACGATTTACCACAAGCTGTCCATGCTGATTCGTTGCGGGTTGGACAAGTACTGTCTAATTTTCTCAGCAATGCGTTGAAGTTCACTGATACAGGTCACATCGGCGTGACAGTCAAACTAGAACCGAATGAGCAGGATAAATTACAAATTCGGTTTACTGTTACCGATAGCGGGATCGGATTGACTGAAGGCGAAAAACATAGACTATTCTCCGCTTTCACTCAGGCAGACAGCTCAACCTCAAGAACCTATGGTGGGACAGGGTTAGGGCTGTCGATTTCTAAACAGCTAGTCGGGTTAATGGGTGGTCAAATTGGTGTTGATAGTACCAAGGGCATCGGTTCTGCGTTTTGGTTTACGGTTTGCTGTCAGCCCTCTAAAGGGAATGTGGACGCGACTGATAGGCGAGTCGCCATAGATAGATGGGTAGCGTCACGTCCTTTGAAAATACTGGTAGCCGAAGACAACACGGTTAATCAATATATGATCCAAGCCCTCTTAAACAAATTGTACCACTCGGTTGAAATTGCGAAGGATGGTCAATGTGCGATTGATCTTCTTAACGCGGGTGATTTTGATCTTATACTAATGGACATTCGTATGCCGGTGATGGATGGTTTAGAAGCAACGGCTTCTATTCGCGCAACGAATGGTCCCAAGTCCAACATTCCAATCATCGCATTAACTGCTGATATCTCAGCGGGCAACGTCAGAGAATATACGAATGCAGGCATGAACGATATGTGTGGTAAACCAATAGAATTAAAGCTTCTGCTTCAATCAATTAACAAATGTTTAGGTGAAAAAATCCATACCTCAATGTCTCATTCGAATTCATCTGTAGTGGGCCAAATACCCACCGATGACTTCACTAGCACGGAAAAGAATGGCGTAGCGGTGAACTTCGCCCAAGTGCTCTTGCGGGTTGAGAACATTGTTGATCAAACGACAAAACGAAACGAGGACAATGAGATTCCTTCAGCGATGGTGGCCATTGGTGAAGATGCGTTTGCTAAATTGTTAACAATGTATGAGGCTGGATTAACAGAACAGTGTGATGGTTTTGTGAAAGTAATTTCTGACTTATTTAAGAAGCCAACCGACAGTGGGTTGAAGGCAAAGGCAATAGAGTTGACACATTCCATTAAGGGCGGTGGGGGGTCATTTGGTTATCATCTAATTACGACAATAGCTACCAAGGCAGATCAAATACTCAAAAGCGATAAAATTGTTAGCGCGGAAGATATGGCGTTATTAAGCAACTATGCAAAAGCACTTGAGTTGGTGTCAATAAAAAAAATGTCGGGAAATGGTGGTAAACCGGGTAGAATATTATTACAAGGACTGGGAAAAGTAAGTTGATTCTTTCAAACACACATAATATGAATCAAGATGTGACAATATTAGTAGTTGATGATGAAATGCCCATTCGGCATTTGATGTCACTACTGTTGAAGGGTTTTGGCACTATTGAGATGGCTGGATCGGGTAAAGAAGCCCTGGAAAAGGTAAATACGCTTAATCCAGATTTGATTATTCTTGATGTCCAAATGCCCGAAATGAACGGCTATGAAGTGTGTCAGACCATTAAGGGGAATGACAAAACATCATCGATCCCTATTGTTTTTTTAACCGCAAATAGCAGCAATGAAGATGAGGAATACGGCCTGGAAATCGGTGCGACAGATTTTATTCGCAAACCGATTTCTCCCAGAATTGTGAGTGCACGGGTTTCCAACATCCTAAATCTCCAACAGGCGACCCGAAAGCTTGAGTTAGTTGCCTCAACGGATCCGCTTACCGGTGCTTTTAATCGTCGACATTTAGATTTAGTGGGTATAAATGAATTGTCGAGAAGTAAGCGATACAAAAGTACATTCACAATTTTGATGCTGGATATAGATCACTTTAAAGAGGTTAACGATAACTACGGCCACGATATTGGCGATGAAGCACTAATAGAAACAGTCGCTGTGATTAAAAAAAATATTCGCGGCGAAGATCTCTTATTTCGTCTGGGCGGTGAAGAGTTTGCCGTTATGCTGCCCGAGACTCCAAAATTGGCAGCTTTTGACACCGCCGAAAGAATACGGATTGCCATCAGTAGGATAGTAATCCAAACACCAATTGCACCGTTATGTTTCACTATTAGTATCGGAATAGCCGAAAATTCACAAGAGGATGACAATATAGATGTCATTTTGAAACGAGCTGACGAATCGCTTTATCAGGCTAAATCATCCGGTAGGAATAGAGTCATATAAATTGTTAGTGAAGGTATGTCAGCGCAATTCCTCAGTCAAACATACATTCGGAAACCTTCACTAGTTCTTCATTCTAGTCAAAAGAGAAGATAAGGTCATAAACGATAGCCTCAAATTATCAGTTGCTTCAACCTCACTGTTGAAACATCTGATAATTAGGTTGGTTTAAACCAGTTCCTGCAAACACTCGGCTACAATATCCATTCCTTCATTCACCAACTCGTCACTAATATTGAGTGCAGGTAAAAAACGGATAACGTTACCGCGTGAACCACAAGCAAGCAAAATTAAACCCTTCTCGGTAGCCTTACCCAACAATGCCTTAGTTAGCTCAGCGTCTGGCTGATCTGGGTGGCCATTTTTTACCAATTCCATTGCCATCATTGCGCCATGACTGGTTCGTAAGTGGCCAATTGTGCAAGGATATTGCGCCTGAAGCTTATCAAGACGGCTTCGAAATACTTTTGCGACACGAGTTGCTGATTCAACTAACTGTTCTTCTTCGATTACTTCGATCATTGCTAACGCCGCGGCACAAGCTATAGGTGACCCTGCGTATGTACCACCAATTGCGCCAGGTGAAGGTGCGTCCATAATTTCTGCCTTACCAACAACGGCAGCAATTGGAAACCCATTCGCCATGCCTTTTGCAACGGTACAAATGTCTGGCTCAATATCTGAATATTCTGTACAAAACATTTTTCCAGTACGGGCAAAGCCTGTTTGAATTTCGTCAGATATCATTAAAATACCATGTTCGTCACAAAGCGCTCGTAAGGCTTGCATGAATTCTCTTGGCGCCGGATAAAATCCGCCTTCGCCCTGAATAGGCTCTACTATAATGGCAGCGACATCACTCGGTGCAATATCGCAGATGAACAAGTTATTAAGTGCTTTCAGCGAGTCCTCAACGCTAATACCGTGATATTCGATCGGAAAAGGCGCGTGATAAATTTCGGCAGGAAATGGGCCAAATAGGTTTTTATAGGGCGTAATTTTTCCAGTCATGCCCATAGTCATGAGGGTTCGACCATGGTACCCGCCATTGAATGCAATAATGCCTCGACGTCGAGTGTGAGCGCGCGCAATCTTCACCGCATTTTCAACTGCTTCTGCACCGGTAGTAACGAATATAGATTTCTTTTTTGAGGGGCCTGGTGCTAGTTCATTTAATTTTTCCGCCAGCATGACAGAGGTATCATATGGCGTCACCATGACACAGGTATGACTGAACTTTCCAAGTTGCGCTACTACTGCTGCGGTTATTTTTGGATGAGTGTGTCCGGCACTACAAACAGCTATACCACTACCAAAGTCAATGTATCGTTTGCCTTCTACGTCCCATATTTCTGAGCCTAAAGCATGATCAACAAACACAGAAGCCAAATTGCCTTCGCCACGTGCAACAGCATCATTTTTACGAGCTTGCCAATCACTATTGGATTGACTGCGTGAATCAACTACTTTTAAATTCGGTTCGTTCATGAGTTATTCCTCAAAAAGGCAAGTTAAATAAGGCGTCTTTAAGTTTTTAGTAAAGATTATTTGCTTAAAATTTATCAATAAAATATTAACTGCTAATAATACTGGTAGCACTCGATAAAAATTTGTACTCTCTGTGAGAAATACTCACATGGATTGCCTTGTGCTCGATCGAAGAACACTCCCATTGTCTGCATTACGTGCATTTGAATCAGCTGGCCGACATTTACATTTGGGTCGGGCTGGCAACGAACTGGGGGTCACTCATGGTGCCATTAGCCATCAAGTACGAGCGCTTGAACAAAAACTCGGCATTAAGCTCTTTTCGCGTGCCAATAATCGATTGACACTCACCAGTGCAGGCGAGCGATTACTTATTTCCGTACGCGATGGATTTGATCGCATCGTTGATGGCGCATTACACCTCAATCCGGATAGTGATGCAGGGGAGCTAACAATTGGTTGCACACAAACATCAGGATCAAGTTGGGCCGTAAAATATATCATGGAATTTCAAGCGAGTTATCCTCAAATGGAAATTCGTGTATCTGAAGTACACCCACTGCAAGTAAACATCCCAAGGGACATTGATGTCACCATTTGCTACGGCAAACCTGATGTGGGTGATCGTCGACTAGAAGAATTGATCTCACTTTCTGTATTTCCTGTCTGTAGCCCCACCTTATTGTTTGGGCAAGCGCCAATCGAGACGCCTGCTGATATGGCACAATTACCGCTATTACACGACAATCAAAACAGCTGGTCAAAATGGTTTTCTGAGATCCATGTTGAACTGCCAGCCATTCATCAACAGACCTATTTCTTTAGCACTGTGTTGTCTTTAACTGCAGCCCGAAATGGATTTGGCGTCGCATTATGTAATCCATTGGAAGTACAGGATGATTTGCGCGAAGGCCGTCTGGTAAGGCTACTGGAACACGCTATTCCAGAATCACAAGATTATTATCTACTCTGCGACCCTATAAACACACAAAGTCGCCGGGCACGATTATTCGAAGACTGGATAAAGAATATAACGCAGAATTTGCCGATTTGACGTATTTACCCTGTTTCAATTAGAAGATTGACCGGGCTGGCGCACCAGCACAGAATTTCGTAACAATCTCGAAAAAGTACATTTTTAGAGATGTACTTCATTAGATTCATGTAGACTTGTTATCAAACAACAAGAAGGAATTATTATGGCTGGTAAGAGTGATTCTCTCGCTAGAAAAGCACGCACCAATCTTGACTTTTATCACAGCCCCACCCAGCTCCGCTTTGATACTTGGCATCGGCTTGAGGAATTCACTAGTCGACTGAAGAAACATCAAACGCATAATTCGGACTCGGCGAAACTCCTTAGAAAAGCGGAGGATGCCATTTCCCTTCTGCAGACCATTGAATATTACAGTGCCTTTCCTTCTGAAGATGCCTTCAAATTACTCTGGCAAGTGTTCGTACAGCAGGACTACGACTCACTTGCTAATATTGTTTCCCGTATTGTTCGCGCCTTAACCAGTGGCACTTATCGTTCTCAGCACATTAATCTGCGCACCACAAACGAGATCGATAAGGCGGATGAACCCAGCCAATATTATGATGAGGACTATCAAAATCAACGGCCTTATTTCGAAGTGCTGATTGTGGATGAAAATTCACAGGAAGATGTAAAGTATATTCGAGAAGGCCTACGTAATATGCGTCGACCAGAAGACCAGTTTATTTACGATATTGTTGTTGTTCCAAGCCTAGAAGATGCACTCATTGCCGTACTGTTTAATTACAACATTCAGGCCGCCGTTATTCGATATGGATTTCCACTGCGATCGGTTAATCATCTCGAAATACTACAACGCTATTTATCCCAGATTAATGAGCTTGAATACGAAGATTCGCTCGACACCGAGCGTGGCCCATTACTGGGAAACCTATTAGCTGAACTGCGCCCTGAACTCGACTTATATCTAGTTACCGATGCGGCTGTTGAGGATATTGCCGGAAATGCCTCACAGAAATTCTCGCGTATTTTTTATCAACAAGAAGACTACCTTGATCTACATTTGAATATATTGCGCGGTATTGGTCAGCGTTACGAAACGCCCTTCTTCACGGCATTGCGCAAGTACAGTCAACAGCCCACCGGTGTATTTCATGCGATGCCGATATCTCGTGGTAAGTCGATCACCAAGTCGCACTGGATCAAAGACATGGTGCAGTTTTATGGCATCAATATTTTCCTGGCGGAAACGTCAGCCACTTCTGGCGGACTTGATTCGTTATTACAGCCCAATGGCCCCATAAAAAAAGCACAGGAACTGGCTGCCAGGGCGTTCGGCTCAAAACGCACTTACTTTGTTACCAACGGGACTTCGACGGCAAATAAAATTGTCGTTCAAGCACTGGTGAAACCAACCGACATTATTTTAGTTGACCGAGATTGTCACAAATCACATCACTATGGCATGGTGCTATCAGGCGCCCATGTCTGTTATTTGGATTCTTACCCATTAAACGAATACTCGATGTATGGCGCCGTTCCACTATCGGAAATCAAACGTAATCTTTTAATGTACAAGCGTTCCGGTCAGCTCGGCAAAGTGAAGATGTTGCTGCTCACTAACTGCACTTTTGATGGTGTAGTTTATAACGTTGAACGAGTCATGGAGGAATGTCTGGCCATAAAACCCGATTTAATTTTTCTTTGGGACGAAGCCTGGTTTGCGTTCGCTGGATTTACACCGACCTATCGCCGCCGAACCACGATGGCAACCGCCAAACGCTTAAAAGCGCGTTATCGTAGCGAAGCGTATGCAGCTGAATATAACGTATATCAAGCAAGAATTGCTGATTTAAATGATGATGATTTGTTAAACGAACGCCTAATGCCAGATCCAGCCTTAGTTCGAATCAGAGCTTATGCCACTCAATCGACTCATAAATCACTAACATCGTTGCGTCAGGGCTCGATGATTCATGTTCATGATCAAGACTTTAACCAGAAGGTCAATGCGCCATTTACCGAAGCATTTATGACTCACACCTCAACGTCGCCTAACTATCAAATACTGGCATCGCTCGATATTGGCCGGCGCCAAGTTGAGCTCGAAGGTTTTGAAATGGTTCAGAAGCAGATAGAGCTAGCGATGGTGATTCGCGAACGGGTTGCATCGCACCCGCTACTCAGTCGCTACTTTCGATTTCTTTCGGCTAAAGACATGATCCCTGACGAATACCGACCTTCTGGCATCAGCAATTATTTTGACTCGGAAACTGGCTGGAAAAATAACGGCATGGAAGAAGCTTGGGCTCAGGATGACTTCGTTATAGATCCCTCTCGTTTGACGCTTTATCTTGGTAAAACAGGCATTGACGGCGACACCTTTAAGACCACATATTTGATGGACAAATATGGTATTCAAATAAACAAAACATCCCGTAATACCGTTTTATTCATGACTAATATTGGCACGACCCGCAGCTCAGTCGCTTTCTTGATCGACGTGCTGGTAAAAATTGCCACCGAATTGGATCAGGCTCGTGAAGATGCTGGACAGGTCGAAAGTCGCATCATGGAAAAACGCATCAAGTCATTAACCGTTGATCTACCCCCACTACCAGATTTCAGCTGCTTTCATCCCGTATTTCGTCCTGGAACAGCACGTGAAGTTCCAACTCCCGATGGCGACATTCGTAGCGCGTACTATCTAGCCTATGATGTTGAAAATTGTGAATATATGACTATTGATGACGATGAAATCGTTGAGGCAATGGATTCTGGGCGCGAGCTTGTATCGGCTAGTTTTGTCACACCTTACCCACCAGGATTTCCAATTTTAGTACCGGGGCAGGTCGTTAGTGAGGAAATACTGGCATTCATGCGCGCATTAGATGTGACCGAAATTCACGGCTATGAACCCGAGTTTGGGTTACAACTATTTACCGAACAAGCGCTTCAAAATTTTCTTAAGCAATAATTGAATTTAAAACTGTAAAACAGGTATACGATTGGCGGTGTGGACATCGGCATAAGGTTCGGTTTGATTAGGGTAACCTGCCGGATCAATAAAACTTGCCTGATATACGGTTTCTTGGAAGTTATCGAAATTGAATCGCCATTCATTGGCCGGCCAAATATAACGGCATTCGTTTCGGTAGGGATAGTAGGCGGCGGTATACAACGTACCGAACCCGCGGCCAAATTGTGTATGATAAAGCGGCGGTTGTAAAAATTTCAGAACGAAGCTATCGGTTGTTTCTTGCTCTCTTTCAATGAGTTCATTTAGATAATCAAAGCGCGCTTTGGTTTTTACCTTCTCTTCGTACAAAGGCCAGCTACCCAAATTTTGATGATTGGTTGCAACAGGTGTTGATACTTCTCTGGTTTTTTCGCCTGGCGCCATGGCCAGTGTCGAAAAATTGGCCTGCTTATCTAACAAGGTAACATTGTAGGCACCGTGTACTGGAATATCTTTTACTAGCTCGACTGCCTCGCGCACATTGCTTGCGTATTCGAGAATATAACGCAACACAATAGTAATACCAAAGCCCTCGCCAAAATCTTCAAGTCCACCAAAAGACATGGATACAGCCAGACCATGTTGGTTCATGCCATCAAGCACACCAGACATACAGTCGATCATTGCGATGACAGGCACTTGATCAAAATGACTGCGCATCACTAAACCGTCAAACACGTAAGGTGAATAGTCGTAATTCCGCACAATGATGGGTTCATCTTTTAGATAAACCGCCTGTGAACAACCTCTAAATAATGGTGGTGGTGAGTATTGCGACAGAAATCGAGCCGCATGATCGCCACCACCGGCTAGCTCAACCATATCTTCGTAAACTGGTATTAATTCAGGCATGTAAGTCTGCAATGCTTTTAATGAATCAAAATAGGTCGGTCGGTCACTTTCTCCATATCGCAGAAACCATTGATGATAGGCAGGCCAGCGCTGTTCAAATTCTTGTTGCCAAAGCGCCCCGACTTTATCCTCGCTGAAGGCACGAAACCTGAAATCCATCTGAGTTCGAAAGGCCATTATAGCGGCACCGGTGGCTCAGGAAAATGAACGATCGGTGGTTCGACAGAATCCTCCGGTTCCGGCTCTGCCTGGGCGGTGCCGACAATTTCTAAATCATTACGCGTCCACCAACACCAGAAACCCTGCTCACGCAACCAGCTGCTCAAACGATCGATATTATTCCACTCGCGACCCGCATTACGGGCATTAAACACTCGGTTGAGTTGCGTATCGACATAAACTGCCACAGCCCAGGCCATTGGATGTTTACCCTGATCACCATAACCACCCCCTTGATGCACGCGTTCCACACGATAAACCAAAGCATATTCACCGAGTCGTCCGGCAATACGCAAGGAAGCAAGATCGGCTTGAGTAACTGATCCCGATACACCTAAAGCTACATCTTGATTCATAGTGTTGACTTAATTACCACAATTGGTTACATTATGCCCCATGGTGTCGAAAGCTACAACCAGCGCTTCATCACCCATTGTCTTGTGCACATAGGCACACATTATTTTCAGCTAGCAGCTGATCAAGGAGATAGTAAGATATGAGTAAGAAAATTTCACCCATTCCTCGCGGCTACAGAACAGCAACCCCTTGCCTAACAGTCATTAGTGTTGATAGCGCCGTTGCATTTTATCAAGCGGCATTAAATGCAGAAGTACTTAGTAGTCACTTGAGTGCTGACGACGCAGTCACCGTCCATGCCACCATTAAGATTGGTAACAGTTTGATCGTGCTGAATCAGGAAGCACCAGAACTAGGCATTTTGTCTCCACTCAGTACTGGCGTTAGTGGCAGCCAGATTCATCTGTATGTTGATGATGTCGATGCAAGTTGGAATCGAGCTATCGAAGCAGGCGCACAGATACGCAACCCATTGTTTGACGCTTATTGGGGTGACCGCACTGGCTTATTAGCTGACAACGATGGTCATATCTGGTCGATTGCGAGCAAAATTGAAAATGTCTCTAAAGAAGAAATGATTAAACGATCTAAAGCCGGCTTAGTCTGCGATAACGCTATTAATGAAAGTAGAGTAGACGTCATTGCTGAAGCAGAAGTACCCTCCGTTACTGAAGCTTTGGCACCACAAGGAGAGTTCGTCGTAATCTAAATATGGCAGCAGTTTAAAAACTCAGGTATAAAGAAACGGTTGTTCTATAGGGTTCAACCGTTTTTAAGATCAAGGCCCAGCATGATCCCAACAATGCAATGCTTTCCAAATGAACCGAGTAATATGATAAAAAAAACAGCAGTGCAACAAATTGAAGCATTAAAAAGTGGTGAAATTAGCGCCATAGCATTGCTCGAACAAACAATAGAACAGGCCGAAAAAGTTGACGTTCAGATCAACCCATTCGCATTAAAGTTATATAGTCGCGCTCGCCAGGTTGCTGGTGAGGCAGATAAACAACTAAAGTCGGGGACTGGCGGACCTTTGTGCGGCTTGCCAATTACGATTAAGGATTCACAATTCCTGGCTGGCTACCCTTGCACCAACGGCTCAAAAACACTCAGTCATTTTATACCCAGCGAAACCTGCAAGGCAGTTGAATTGCTGGAACAGGCTGGTGCTGTTATTTTCGCCAAAACTACCTGTCCTGAATTCAGCCTAACCGGCATTACACGGTCAGACTTATACGGCACCACGTCGAACCCGTGGAATATAGCTCGAACCTGTGGCGGGTCTTCTGGCGGTGCGGCCGCAGCTGTGGCGAGTGGACTAGGCGCATTGTCACTGGGTGGTGATGGTGGTGGATCTATCCGTATACCGGCCGCTTTTTGCGGAATTGTTGGCTTTAAACCGAGCTTTGGTATGATTCCGCGCAAACCCTGCTTTCCGTCGTGGGATTCAATCGTTTGTTACGGGCCGATGACTCGTAGTGTTGCCGATGCCCGATTAATGTATAACATTTTAAATCCAAATATTGATGATCATCGGACAAGTGAAAAACTCGATCTGAATGGATACTCTATAATCATATCTGAAGACCTTGGTTTTGCACCAGTGAATGACGATGTTCGTCTGGCATTTCGTGCTGTCGTTGACAAACTCAAAATGGCTCAGACAACTATCATTGAAGATAATCCTGAGCTACCTTCTTCTGTCGTCACCTGGGCGGTAACTGCCACATTTGATGCGTTTCAACACGCAAAGGATAAAGTTTACAGCCCCACCGACATAGGCGAAGCAGCAACAGCCTTTCTCGCTTTTGGTGCACAACTCGACCAGCAAAGTTTTGATGAAGCTCATGAATACCGAAACGTGATTGGAAAAGCCTATCAAACTTTGTTTGAACGCAGTGACTCGCGTATTTTAATTACCCCTACACTAGGCTGTGAAGCCTTTCCACACGGCACTATTCACCCATTACAAATTGCAAATACACCCATTGAAATGCCATGGCTAGATTGGGCTGGGTTCTTATACGATGCCAACCTAGCTGGATTACCCGCCTGCGCCATTCCTATGGGATTGGGAGCAGAGGGTCTACCACTATCGTTACAGATACTAGGACCGGTAGGCTGTGATGACGAAGTTTTGCAAGTTGCGGAAGCTATCGAGGCAGTAATCGGATGGCAACAGTCGATTGTTGTGCCACCCGATGCTTATGCTATGGTCCAAGAAACAATACCAGCATCAGCCTTAGCCTAGAATAATTTCGACTTATACGGGTCGTGTGGAAATACTGGTACTTTTTGTGGCTCGATACCGTGGAATTCAGCATTAATAGCCGATGTCCACATTTTGGCACGCTCCCGTAATTCACGCTTCTCAGTTTGCATCCGACCGCGAGAAACAATAATCCCAAGATCTGCACCTTTATAGGTGTAGTCACCTTCTTTATACACTTGTAAGTAAAAGGCTTCGTCATTGTCTATCACATTAGTCCAGTCGAGATCATGGCGGTCGAATTTTATGCCGCCGTATTTATCCATACGCCAGACACCGGTTTTCGGTGCGTGTGTCAACTGGCGCACCTTGTCTTCGGTTTGCTTTAATACCAACTGGCTCCAATAGTCATACTCATTCCAGCGATTTTGAATGCGCCTAAGATCTATATCGTAATCAACATCGAGATATTCCAATAGATGAAAAAGAAATAATGGTACGCCACCATAATGTGAGGTCAGCAAATTAGTCATCGGACTGGCCCCACTGATGCGTGGATTAACCTCGCCCAGATAAGGTGTACCGTCATCACTATCGAGCAAAAAATCCATACAGAACACACCTTTATAACCCTCCTTGTATAGACGGTCACCCAGGTCAGAAGCCATCTTTCGTAACTCGCGTCTAATTTTAGCATTGAAGATTTTTGGCCAAACATCATTGCCACACCAACCACCTTTATACGGTGTAATCTCTTCAAAACCAGTGATATCAGTCTGGATTGGACCAACCAATGTACCATGGCGGGTAACGCAAACTTCTACCGTGCCAGGCATGTGGTTGATACGTTTCATTATTTTCAACTGCTCATCTTTCATGTCTTCGGCATGTTTGTCCCAATCGGCTTGTGATTTAATGAAAAAAGTCGTGCGACCCGAATCACCATAAGGCGTTTGTACAACCAGATCATTACCCAGCTGTGCTAATTTTGCCATTTTCGTCAACTGATCAAAGCTATCGCAGGTACCCAGAATATTAGGTGCACTATCAATACCCGCCTGATTGGCTAGCTTGGTAAGTTCGATTTTTGAATCGAGTCTATTTCTCAGCGCAGATGAAGGCAGTGCAATATCAACACCGAGATCTTTACAAATAGACTCTGTCTTTTCGTCAAACATGACAAACAATAACTTGGCTGGGCCTTTGCCCGATTTTTTAATTTTATCGATCACTTCTTTGTGCATCAGCATGTAATTAACAACGTCTTCCATCGACTGAAAGTCATCGCTGCCAGCTTCTTCCGGTACAAATACCCGTGGGTGGGCACCATCAAACGAATCAAAATAATTGATATGGTAAAATCGATTGACGAATTTTTCTAAGCCGAGCAAGTTAAATGAAGTGGGCGAAACAAAAAATATCGGGGTTTCGTTGCGGCGAAAGTAGGTCAGGATGTCTGATAGACCACGAATCTTTGCAGTTTTCTTCATTAATAAAGTCTCCTTGAGTGAATGCTAATTTATTAGTGTTTTCTAGCAAATCATTAATAAGAAATTATACATTAGTTGGTGAATAACCGTAATTAGTTTATGGGAATCTCTAATGGCAACTCTAAATTATGAAAAAAAGGATTAAAAGACAATTGAGCGCTAACGACATCATTAACTTAATCTATAAAACTTGGTTGGCGAGATCCATTCATGCGGGTGTTAGGTGACATATAATTTGTTAATCTTAAATCTGGTCTATATCTGAACAGCAAAAAAACACGACTAAGATTCAAATTAAATCCGTTCATAAGAGCATATAAAAGGTACTTTATTTAATGCAGATTTTCTCTCTAATACAATAGAGCGCAAACTATATAGCTAATAAATGCATCGATGTTATCGATATTCAAGGCGTCTTTGCATTGCCTCAATTAAAAGGCTGTTTACTCTCGATTATCTCCAGAATTCTAGAAGAACTAGCGCTTTTTCCTACCCTCATGCCAATCAGACAATAGGGCCCGAAAGCTCTTTTCTTCGCATTGACGCTGGTCTTTGCTGCGTCGCATTAGTATTATCCATCGCTATTCACTCAAACAACCCTGGAGTTCAAAATTTATGAGCATTCAAGTTTCTGATCAGGCCCTGCTTCGTACACAGGCTTATATTAATGGACAGTGGGTTGATGCCGACAGTGGAGAAAAACTAGCCGTTACTAACCCGGCCAATGGTGAAGTGATCGCACAAGTTGCGAAATGTAGCACCGCGGAAACACGGCGCGCTATCGAAGCAGCCGATAACGCACTACCCGCTTGGCGTCAAAAAACGGCCAAAGAGCGTGCAGGCCACCTACGTAAATGGTTTAACTTAATGATGGAAGCGCAAGAAGACCTCGCGATCATCCTTACTACCGAACAAGGTAAGCCTTTAGCCGAGGCTCGGGGTGAAATCGCCTATGGCGCTAGTTATATCGAATGGTTTGCAGAAGAAGGTAAACGTGTTTATGGCGACACGATGCCCGCACCATCCAACGACAAACGGGTTGTCTGTATCAGACAGCCGGTTGGTGTTGTCGCTTGTATTACACCGTGGAATTTTCCGAATGCCATGCTGACACGAAAAATCGCACCCGCACTTGCTGCTGGTTGTACCGTTGTTTGCAAACCGGCCAATGCGACGCCTCTATCGGCTTATGCATTCGTCGAACTAGCAGAACGCGCTGGCATTCCTGCCGGCGTTATCAACGTTGTTACCGGCGAGACAAATGCTATCGGTGCAGAACTAACCTCTAACCCAACCGTCAGAAAGCTCACCTTTACCGGCTCGACACCGGTTGGCAAACAATTGATGGCCGAATGTGCTCAAACCGTAAAGCGTACATCAATGGAACTGGGCGGTAACGCCCCTTTTATCGTATTTGACGATGCTGATCTCGATGCCGCCGTCGCGGGTGCAATGATCAGCAAGTATCGCAATGCGGGTCAAACCTGTGTTTGTGCCAACCGAATATTGGTTCAAGAGGGTTGTTATGATGCATTTGCAGCGAAACTGGCCGAGGCCGTTAGCAAACTTAAAATGGGAGACGGTATTATTGACGGTACAACGGTTGGACCGCTTATTACTGAAAAAGCAGCCAACGACGTTATGTCATTCATTGAAGATGCCGTGAGCAGAGGAGCAACAACCGTTGCAGGTGGAAAACGATCAACGTTGGGTGCCAACTTTATCGAACCGACCATTTTGACGAATGTGACTGATGACATGCGCGTTTTCCGAGAAGAAATTTTTGGTCCAGTCGCGCCTCTATTCAAATTTAAAACGGAAGAAGAAGCCATTAAAATGGCTAACGATACCGAGTTTGGACTAGCCAGCTATTTTTACTCACGAGATATTGGTCGAATTTGGCGAGTCGCCGAAGCGCTTGAATACGGCATGGTCGGTATTAATGAGGGCATTATTTCTAACGAAGCCGCGCCATTTGGTGGCGTCAAAGAATCGGGGCAAGGCCGTGAAGGCTCCAAATACGGTATGGATGATTATATGGAATTAAAGTACATGTGCATGGGTGGAATCGATAAGTAAGGCCGGCGGGTCACTTATCGAGTTGCCCCTGGCTGTTTAGACTTACATTAAGACGCCTTTGCGCATAACGAAAGGCGTCTTTCACTACTGCGAATATATATCTGACAATAATAAGCCTGATAATACCATCCGAAGGCCGTCAACAGCGGAGCGTATTGCGCCTCCTGAAAGCAACAACCAAGCGAGCAATCGATTCTGCAAATGTTCCAGATAAACCACATTAAAAGTTGTTGCTGCCTCTCGACAGAACTCTGCCCGAAAGGGATAAAAATAGACCACTCATCTCAACAGTCAATTGATCGTATAACGAAATGACGAGTTAAAATAAGCATTCGTCAATAGTTATGGCAATGTCAAGAGTCGCATAAAAGACTTAAAAATTTGCCATCTCAATTTTATTTTTTTGGTGCGTACTCTGTTTATGCTGAAAGCGGATGTAACAATAGACTAGAGTTGAGATAGATGAAAGTTGTTGAAACATAGGTCACAGTTCGCTGGGCGATTGAGGTCCTTCAGCCCAAATAAGTTAGACTCAGTTTATTCGTATCTTTAAAGATGCCTTAATTCAAAACCTGACTATTCAGTCATACTTAATTGGACCTACCCTGCTGACGAACCGAGACGGTATATCTAATGTTTGCTAATATTACCAGTTCCGGTAGAAAGAGCTTGGGCATGACAATTAGCAAGGGTATTAAGCATTTGTAGTTAATATCCAGCATTTGTAATCAAACTGTCGATGTTTTAGTCGACTGTTTGGATCGGAACTACCCTAGGAACATTCGAACCAAAATTTTCTTATCTGGCATTTAATGTGAGTGATATAACCACTAATATTGTTTTGACAACTCTGAATGCCAGATATATGCATTCTGCGTTTGGTCTACGTTATCTTTATGCCAACCTGGGTGAACTACAAGCCCAGGCGCAAATAGTTGAATTCACCATTAGTCAGCGTCCGATGGATATTGTCGAAAAGCTACTGAGCTATGAACCTAAAATCATTGGCCTTAGTGTCTACATCTGGAATGTTAAAGAAATTGGCGAAGTAGTCGCGCTCATCAAGCAAGTTTCACCCAAAGTAAAAATTGTGCTCGGTGGACCTGAGGTTAGCTTTACAAAAGACTTACCCCCACTGGCTGATTCGGCCGATTATATAATTACGGGTCCGGGCGAAAAGAGCTTCACGACCTTATGCTTTCAACTCCTCATAGGACTACCACCCGAACAAAAAATAGTCACCGGTGAAGCACTCAACCTCAGCGATCTAAATCTACCTTATGAATACTACAACGATGAAGATATTCGTAACCGTCTTATCTATGTCGAAGCATCAAGAGGCTGCCCGTTTAAATGTGAGTTTTGTCTTTCGTCTCTCGATAAGACGTCTGTACCCTTCAATATTGAGACATTTTTAGGCGAGATGGACAAGTTGCATCGGCGCGGTGCACGTAACTTCAAATTCATTGACCGCACTTTTAATTTGAAGGTCGCTACCAGCGTCGCTATTTTGGAGTTTTTTCTGGAACGAATGTCGGATGATCTCTATCTTCACTTTGAGGTCATTCCCGATAATCTGCCTCAGAAATTGAAAGCAGCGTTGGTTAGATTCCCAAAAAACTCATTACAGTTTGAAATCGGCGTACAGACCTTCGATCCAGTTATTCAGCAACTCATCAGCCGCAAACAGGACAACCAGAAAACTCACGACAACCTACGCTGGTTGCGTGAAAATACGGGCGCACATATCCACGCAGACTTAATTTTCGGCCTACCAGAAGACAGTCTCGATAATTTCGCCGATAGCTTCGATCAACTGGTTTCACTTAAGCCGCAGGAAATCCAGCTTGGCATACTAAAGCGATTGCGTGGTGCACCGATCAATCGCCATAGCGACTGGTACCAACTGCGTTACAACCCCAACCCACCGTACAATATACTCAGCACCCGTGACATTAGTTTTACGACGATGCAACGGGTTAATCGATTCGCCCGGTTTTGGGACATGATTGGCAACTCGGGTCGATTTCGAGAAACTCTGCCACTAATTTTGGGTGATACTCCGTTCCAGCGCTTCCTCATACTCAGTGATCACTTATATGAAAAAGCGGGCAGCACCTGGAAGATATCACTGAAGCGCATATTTGAATTACTCTATCTTGGTTTGGTAGACGGCTTAGGTGAGGACGCCAATCTAGTCAAGCAGTCACTGCTACTCGATTATCAACGTGCTGGACAGAAATCAGCCCTCGACCTGGGTGGGCCATCGTTAGAGATCATACCCAAAACAGGCAGAGCCAATAAGCGACAACAACAGCACCTGTAATCAATAACTCTGCCAAATGACGCCGAACAGAAATTCAACATTACCGCCTAAACAAACGGGTGCAGGCGCCTGGATTGGAAGTGATCTGGCTAAACGCGACAATGAGTGGTTAACGCATTTGTCACCTGCTGACATTATTGAATTAGAGCGCGCAGCTGAACCATTGATCTCGGACTCATTCAACATCGGCGCAATGACACAAGCCCAATTTATACTGCCGAAATTTAGCCACAAGCTAACAACATTGCGCAACGAACTCATTGCGGGCCGTGGCTTTTCGTTGCTGCGAGGGCTTCCTGTTGCCGGTTATAGCGAACGCGAAGCTGCCACCATTTTTTACGGCATCGGCATTCATCTAGGTTTAGCGCGATCACAAAACGCAGCGGGGCATGTATTAGGCCATGTTCGCAATTTGGGTGGTTCGAGCAATAATCCTAACGTGCGTATTTATCAAACCACCGAACGCCAAACCTTCCATACTGATTCGGCCGATGTGGTTGGTTTGATTTGTCTTCAGCCAGGGAAGTCTGGTGGACTGTCGCAGTTGGTTAGCGCTCAAACTATCTACAATGAAATATTCGACAATCGTCCCGATTTACTCACACCCTTACTTGATCCCATAGCCACTGACCGTCGTGGTGAGGTCCCTGATGGCATGCTGCCCTATTTACTGATTCCAGTTTTTAGCTGGTTTGAGGGATACCTAACACCATTCTATCAACGGCAATATATTGTTTCGGCTCAAAGGTTCAAAGACGCACCTCGGCTCACTGAAAAGCATTCGGAAGCTTTGGATTATTTTGACGGTCTAGCAAACCAGCCCGACCTAAATCTGCCGATGAAGCTCGAAAAAGGTGACATGCAATTTGTTTACAACCATGCACTTTTACACGACAGAACAGCATTTGAAGACTCGCCCGAATTCGAACTTAAACGACATTTACTTCGACTGTGGCTTTCAATACCAGGAGACCGACCTTTACCCGCTGAATTCGCCACGCGCTTTGGCTCTGTCGAAGTAGGAAACCGTGGTGGTATTGTGGTGCCGGGCAGTCAGTTTTGTGTACCTTGGACACGTGATTTAACTTTCAACAACTAACCAAAAACTAACGCGGCTTTAATCGAAAGATATTGCCGTTGTCTGTTGATAAATAAATCCATCCCTGCGGGCTTTGTGCCAACGCTCGAATGCGCTGATTAAAATCACCCAGTAAACGCTCTTCATTCGTTGCCTGATTATCTGACGAGATTGATATACGGTTGAGATGCTGGAGTTTTAATGCACCAGCGAAAAGATTACCTCGCCATTGAGGAAAGGCATCTCCGCTGTACAACAACAAACTGCCTGGGGCGATGGATGGAATATAAACTTTGACTGACGGTTCGATTCCTTGTTTTGTTTGGCCCTCACCTATATCAAATGGTCCCCAATATTCTTTGCCGTGGCTAACCACTGGCCAGCCATAATTTTTGCCTTTTTGAATCAAGTTGATTTCATCACCTCCACGGGGGCCATGCTCTATCGACCAAAGCACTTTTTTGTCATTGTCAAATTGCAGTCCCTGAGGATTCCGATGACCATAACTCCATATTTCATCACGCGCTTTTTTATTGGTCGAGAATGGATTATCGTCCGGCACACTTCCATCCAGATTGAGTCGCACAATACTACCCATATGATTGCCTAGGTTTTGCGCCTGCTCGCGCTCACCCCGATCGCCAATACCGAAGTAAATATGATTGTTCTGATCAAAAGCAATGCGACTTCCAAAATGTTGACCCTTACCCGTAGCGGATAGACTCACTAGTAAATCCTGCCAATCAGTAAGCTGATTGTTAGTGCGCTTCGCTCTAGCTAAAGTTGTGGCCGCACCGTCAGGCGTGGGCTTGCTATAGGTAAAATAAATCCAGCCAGACTGCGTGTAGTTTGGGCCAATAGCAACATCAAGCATGCCACCCTGACCATTAGTGGCAACGATTGGTGCACCTACTACTGTTGTGATCTTTAAACTGTTCAAATTAAGCAGTTTTATATCACCGCTACGTTCGGTGAAGATGAGTTCATCGCGATTGAGGAAAGCCATCCCCCAGGGTACACCCAACCCTTGAGTTAACTGTTCAAGAATAAATGCGGAATTTTTCTGAGGAATGATTGTTATATTGGCAGCTTGTGCCGAACTAATCAGTGCAGCCAGAAGGAAAAGCAATATTTTCAGACCAGCAACAATATTATTCATGACTTACCTTGGTATTTGGCTAACTTTAAAATTCTATTTATCAAGTCTTCTACCGCTAATACAACACCCGATCAAATCGACTCAAGCTTAATATTTCAAAACGTGAATATTGATTTTATTTGATAACCATTCACCGATTAAAAATCACCCTATGTTTTCACAAAGATGCCTTAATTAGCACTGCTCACTGGTTAAGGTCACATTTAATCTTTTACCGTGTTTAAACCCCTTCCAATAAGACGTTTTCACATCTTTTTGAAACTCTTCTGGCACCAATTTAATAAACGTATTGAAGTCGCGGTTAAATACTTTTTTGTCAGAACAAAAATGGCGTTTATAAGCGAGTTGACCGGTGAGCTCAGCAATACGCATATGACGCAGCTTAGGGTCTTCAGCTGGTTTTTCTACTTCCACCACGGCCTTTTCGCTCTTCTTTGGTTTATCCTCTTCAATTACATTGGTTTGGTCTACCACCGCGACATGTTTTCGTGATTGGGTCAGGGACTTACATTCAGCCTCTGACCGAAGCGTAGCCCCGCTTTTACTATTATCGAAACCTTCCTGAAAAGCACCTCGCATAGCATCTTGGGCTTCGACAGGCATGCGTTGTACGCGGTTCGTAAACTCTGCCAGTACGTCTGCTTCACCACATTGCAAGCGAGAATAACTCAACGAACCCAGCGTTCTCGATAAGTTAACAATCGTATTATTGGCGGCTATTTTTGCAGTGGAATTGACTTCCGCATCAGGTGAATCACTTGAGGCGTCTTCAACTTGATTGATATCAGTCAGTGCTCTATCAATAATAACCATGATCGAGTTCAACCCCTGATCAAGTAGTTCAGCGCGGCCGCTGAATGACGATATCAGGCCGCAAAAGGTGCAAAGTAGTATCAATGCAATCTTATTGCTTGTCATAGAGTTTCCCTATCCGTTGCTGTGTTCAGATTAAATCACGTCTAGCCAATTTCATCCAGTTGCAGTCTCAACCGGTCACGGTAATTTTGCGCTAGGTCCATTTTTCGAGGATAATATGCAAACTTTTTTATTGATACCCTTTTGTTGAAACACCCTCGTACTTCCCGTTGGTTCGACCATACTCATTTATCCGCCAGAAATATCCACCCTGTGGTTATCTCGTGGCTAAATGATCAGGGTTCGTTAACCAAACGTTTAATGGATTATTGCCCAGGGCGATTTTCTGTTCGATTGTTGAGCCAGCAGTGGATAAGGCCACAGGCGGAAGAAGCAGAATTGTTAGCCGTACCTCGCCATCAGAAGGCTTTATTAAGGCAAGTTCAGTTGTTATGCGATGACACCGTCTGCGTCTATGCACGCTCGATTATTCCGCTCACCACACTTAAAGGGAAGCATCAACGCTTAAAGCGACTTGCCAACAAGCCTTTAGGCGGATATTTGTTCGCTCAGTCCAATTTAAAACGCAGTAACCAGCATATTGCACGTATCATTAGGAAAGATCCGCTATTCGAAATCGCCCTGCCAGACGCCGAGCACCACTATAATCAGTTATGGGGCCGACGCTCGCTATTTACGATGGGCAAAAAGTCATTACTGGTCAGCGAATTTTTCCTGCCAGTTTTATTTGAAACAGAAAAGTTTAATCAAAAAGCCTCGACCCAGAAAATTGAGAAAATATGAATACACCACATAAAATTGGATTCGTCAGCCTCGGCTGCCCGAAAGCAACTGTCGATTCAGAGCAAGTCATCACCCAGCTAAAAGCCGAGGGTTATGACATTGTTCCTAGCTACGACGAAGCCGATATGGTCATCATTAATACCTGTGGTTTTATAGACTCGGCAGTGGAAGAATCGCTCGATACTATCGGCGAAGCCCTTCACGCAAACGGCAAGGTGGTAGTCACCGGCTGTCTTGGGGCTCGATCAGAAATGATCAAAGAAAAATTTCCCACTTTGCTTGCAGTCACCGGCCCTCATGCAAAGGACGAAGTAATGCAGGCCGTGCATAAAAATTTTCCTGCACCGCATGATCCATTTTTTGATTTAGTCCCTAAGCAGGGCATCAAACTAACACCACGACACTATGCCTATTTGAAAATTTCAGAGGGCTGCAATCATCGGTGTAGCTTTTGCATCATCCCCTCATTTCGGGGTGACCTTGTCAGCCGTCCCATTAACCAGGTAATGCAGGAAGCCGCCCATTTAACAAATGCTGGGGTAAAAGAGATACTGGTTATTTCACAGGACACCAGCGCCTATGGCGTCGACGTTAAATACGCCACCCACTTTTGGGAAGGACAGCCACTTAAAACAAAATTTATCGACCTTGCTAAAGCGCTCGGCCAACTAGGTGTTTGGGTGCGAATGCACTATGTTTACCCCTACCCTCATGTCGATGACGTCATACCACTGATGGCACAGGGACTGATACTGCCCTATCTCGATATTCCGTTCCAACATGCCAGTCCAAAAATATTAAAGCTGATGAAGCGCCCCGGCAACCGCGAACGAGTACTCGAAAGAATCCACGCCTGGCGTGAAGTTTGTCCCGAATTGGTCATTCGCAGTACTTTTATTGTCGGCTTCCCCGGCGAAACTGAAGACGACTTCCAGCAATTATTAGATTTCATCGCAGAGGCACAACTCGATCGCGTTGGCTGTTTTATGTACAGCCCGGTTAAGGGCGCTGCTGCAAACGAACTGCCAGATCACGTACCAGAAGAAATCAAACAAGAACGATACGATATTTTCATGCAAGCCCAACAAGTCATTAGCACCGCAAAGTTAAAGCAGCGCATAGGACAAACCATGAAAGTGCTGGTAGAAGAAGAAACCGACGAAGGTTATGTTGGGCGATCTTATGCCGATGCGCCAGAAATTGACGGACTAGTTTATATTGAAACGGATCAGGTATTGGCTTTGGGTGAGTTTCATCAGGTCGAGGTTGTGGATACCGATGAGTATGATTGTTATGCAGTTTTAAGTGCACTTTTAAGTAGTCATACATAAGGCAGACCATAGAACATTAAGCTGTCTTTCGACACTATCGTGCTAAAGTAAATGATGTGATGTCTATTAATAATAGGATCAAAAATAAAAGCCATGAACTTCGAGAAACAATAATTATTCAGCTTAATGGATAACAAAGTGTCTTTTCATGGCTAATTCATCACGAGGAATGACAAGTAATTCGAGTTTTAATTTAACGTTAGTTGTCGGCAACCGCTAGCTAGTATTGCTAAAAAAGTTAACTTATTAACACTAACTTTTCATTTAGTGACGACTCTTCATTTCGCTATTAAAGGCGTCATTTTGATGTGTAACGCTAAAGAAACCAACAGACCCAATATAAAAAATCCAACTTCGACCAACACGCCATCTGATTCCTGCGCAATAAGGATAGCAAGTAACATAGGGATGATTGCAAGCATTGCTTTATTCGGCACACTCACTTTCTTTTCACAACCGGTGCAAGTGGCTAGTACGCCAGGCCCTAGCC
>OOFU01000014.1_pt1 | contig 22133 bp, 18 predicted proteins | sample 1670361 | NCBI WGS metagenome assembly OOFU01 (sample SAMEA98145418, study PRJEB22522) | marine metagenome | biome: marine biome; feature: marine water body; material: sea ice | place: Arctic Ocean | collected 14-Sep-2015 | depth 1.3 m
GATAAAAGGGAGAATCAGCGTTATGACGATATCATCAGAAAAAAATAAAGAGCTTCAGCAGGTGGAGCAAATAGAAAATGCTCGAAGTATCTTATTGATAGATGATACGCCTGCGATTCATGATGACATCCGTAAAATATTCAACCAACTGGAAACCGTTTCATCACTAAGCAAGCTCGATAGTGAGCTTTTCGGTGATAGCAAGCATGCGGAAGGCATCGAGTATAAGATCGATTCAGCTTATCAGGGATTAGAAGGCTATAGAAAAGTACGGCAGGCCTTAGATGAATCAAAGCCATACTCATTGGCTATTATTGATATGCGAATGCCACCAGGTTGGGATGGGTTGAAAACTATTGAAGAAATATGGAAAATTGATGATGAGATTCAAATCATAATTTGCACTGCATATTCCGACTACAACTGGACCGATATCTCAAAACGACTGGGAATTAATGATCGTTTCCTGATCCTGAAAAAGCCATTCGACAACATAGAAATAGTCCAAATGGTGAATGCTTCTACTGAAAAATGGGCGCTATCTAGAAAGGTTAAAAATCAACTTCAAATTATGGACTTGCTGGTAGAGAAAAGGACTCATGAATTGAGGATTGTGAATCAAACACTGGCTTATCAAGTGACCCACGATAGCTTGACTGGCCTTTCCAATCGACAGGAGCTTGAGCGTTGTTTAACACTTGCAGTTAACTCGCCTCGAGAGGAAGTGATTGACTATTGCCTATGTTACCTGGATTTAGATCAATTCAAAAAAGTGAATGACACATCAGGACACTTTGCTGGAGATGAACTGCTAAAATTAGTTGCTGATATACTTAGAAAAAATGTGCGACAACAAGATGTGGCAGCTCGAGTAGGAGGTGATGAATTTGTTCTTTTATTGGAGTCCTGTCCTGAACAGATAGCCTTAAGAATTACTCAGTCTATTTTAAAAGAGGTTAATGATTCGGCTTTTAGTTGGGATGGCAATGAGTTTAATATTGGCATTAGTATAGGAATCGAAAGCTTCACAAACAATAAATGTGACATTGACGAGCTCTTAAAAGCAGCGGACACCGCTTGCTATAAAGCAAAAGCTAATGGCCGCAATCAAGTCGTTTTAATGAGCGACCTGAGGTCAGTTTAACGCAATGCTTTGGGCATTGAAAAAACGACATCCTCTCTAGATCCTAAAGACGATACTGAGGTTGCGCCGTGTTGTTTCAAAAATTCAATGACGTTTTGAACTAATAACTCTGGTGCGGAAGCACCTGCGCTTAAGCCGATGTGCTTTTTGTTTTCGAGCCAGGCTGGATCGATGTCATCCGCACTGTCAATGAGGTAACCGGCCAAATTTTTATTCTTGGCTATCTCGCATAATCGGTTTGAGTTAGAGCTAGTCTTCGATCCGACAATCAGAATCAGATCGCAAGTTTCAACGAGTTGCTTTACTGCGTCTTGCCGGTTTTGAGTCGCATAGCAGATGTCATCTTTGAGTGGCCCTTGAATATGTGGATAGGTTTGTCGTAATGTATCAATTACGACTGCGGTATCATCTTTTGATAGGGTCGTTTGAGTCACGAAACGCAGTGCCTCTGGATTGATAACGTTCAATGTCTTGACGTCTTCGGGTGATTCAACCAAATAGATATCGCCACCTTGTGAATGATCGTACTGGCCCATAGTACCCTCTACTTCGGGGTGGCCTCTATGCCCAATAAGGACAGTTTCAATGCCTTTGCGACTATAACGTGTCACTTCCATGTGTACTTTGGTGACCAGAGGGCAGGTAGCATCGAAGACATGGAGTCCGCGCCTTTTAGCTTCATTCTGAACCGCTTTTGATACGCCATGAGCACTAAAAATAACGGTGCAATCGTCAGGTACCTCGTCAAGTTCATCGACAAATACAGCCCCTTTTTGTTTAAGGTCATTAACCACGTAGCGGTTATGTACGACTTCGTGACGAACGTAAATGGGCGAGCCAAATAGCTGGATGGCACGTTCTACTATTTCAATGGCACGGTCAACACCAGCACAAAAGCCGCGAGGATTAGCGAGCAATACATCCATTAGTGAAGTACCTTGGTTATAGAATCAGGTTTATTTGTATCGTCATTATCGACATCAATAATGTGTACGCGATAACGGATGGTTTGCCCAGCGAGCGGATGATTAAGGTCTATGCGCACTTCGGTATTGTCAAATTCAAGAATAGTACCCGGCAGAGTGTTGCCATCGTCAGTCGAGAACTCAATGATCAAGCCCTGCTCAAATGTCAAATTGTCATCAAAATCAGCACGAGGTAATGATCGAAATAGGGTCTCATCGACAAAGCCAAAAGCAAGGTCGGGGCCAATATCGATTGTTTGTTCATCGCCTGGTTTTAACCCCACCAGTGATAGCTCTAGACCTTCAGCCATCTCGCCCTGACCTAAACGAATGGTGAGTGGCTCGTCGCCAAAGGTATCTTCTAGAATACTATCGTCGGTTAGTCCGAGTCGATGAAATAGTGTGACAAGGCTATTAGGATTTATTTGATTCATTTATTCCAAAGTTAGGTTGAAGTGCTGTTTAGCTTAGGTAGACCAATCTTAGATAGGGAAGTTTAAATGGAATGGTTTAGATGTATTAGTTTGACATATTGAGGTCAACTCTCAACCGATTTTTTTGATTCGTTGAAGCTAGTCATTATCAGTAGAACAGCACCGATACTAATAGCGGCATCGGCAACATTAAAAGCAGGCCATGGGTAGCTTCCAAGCCATATCTGTACATAATCAACGACATGTCCCAAATAAATCCGATCGATCAAATTACCGATCGCACCCCCTAAAATCAGACTTAACGCAGTGGCCGTCATTTTTTCATTGGACTCAAGTTTTTTTATCCAAAAGAAAATAACGATACTGATGACAATAGTAGTGATGGTAAAAAACCACCGCTGCCAGCCGCCTGCATCGGCTAGAAAGCTAAATGCAGCACCAGGATTATAAGTTAAATACCAATCAAAATAGGGCATTACATTAACCGCCCGGTGCAACGGAAGTTGTGTCACAGCCCAATACTTAGTGAGCTGATCAAACATTATGATCAGAGCGCTAATCCACAAAAATTTAAGTGGATAGTTAAGCATATTGACGATTTTCGCCTGAACCATCGATATTTTCAATGCAACGGCCACACAGGTCGGGATGCGTCTGGTTCGAACTGACCTCGGGCCTGTGATGCCAGCACCGCACGCATTTCCCATGTTCACTGGCTTGTGCCTGAATTAGGATATGATGCTGATTGCCTTCCTCCCCAATAGTGACACTATTGGATTCCTGACTTTGATCCAACAAGGACAAAGTCGCGTCGGAGGTAATTAGCATAAACCGAAGTTCATCCTTCACTATCTGTAATTGATCGAATAAAGTTTGGTCAACCAAGAGGGTGACTTCGGCATCTAACCCCGCTCCTATCTTTCCACCCTTGCGTAAAATCTCTAATGTCTTAGACACTTCAGCGCGAATCAGAACCAGTTTGTCCCAAGTGCCATAGTCAATTGTTGGATGGCTGTATTCGGACAAGCCATCAAACCACTCAGCAGTAAAAGTACCCAGTTCTTCACGTTCGCCGGGCATGTTTTCCCAAACCTCATCCGCGGTAAAACTCATGATGGGTGTAATCCAACGAGTCATTGCTTCAGTTACAAGGTAGACAGCCGTTTGACAAGAGCGCCGTGCCCGCGAACTTTTCTGGGTCGTATATTGGCGATCTTTAATGATATCGAGATACATACCACCTAAGGTTTCTGAACAAAAATGATGAATTTTTTGAATTGCAGTGTGGAACTGAAAACTATCAAATAATTCACGTAATTCGTTTTGTAGTTCAAGGGTCTGGGCAATTATCCAGCGGTCAAGTGCAATCAAATCATCCGCTGCAACCGTATCTTCAGTGGGGTTAAAGTCATTGGTGTTAGCCAACAAAAACCGCAACGTATTGCGAATACGGCGATAGGAATCAGCGGTGCGTTTTAAAATCTCATCAGAGATTGTCATTTCACCAGAGTAGTCTGTCGATGCAACCCAAAGTCGCAAAATATCAGCACCGAGTGTATTCGTTACCTTAATCGGCGCTACCACGTTGCCAACCGACTTGGACATCTTTAAACCCTTCGAGTCGACCGTAAATCCATGGGTGAGGACTTGACGATAAGGCGCCTCACCATGCATCGCACAGGATGTCAGCAACGATGACTGAAACCATCCACGGTGCTGGTCTGATCCTTCAAGATACAAGTCAGCAGGAAAGCTCAGGCGGTCATCATTCTTTAAAACACTAAAGTGACTGGTACCCGAGTCAAACCAGACATCTAACGTATCAGTGACCTTTGAGTATTGGCTAGCTTCATCACCCAGTAGATCTTCTGCGCCAAGTGAAAACCAGGCTTGAATACCAGATCGTTCGATAAGCTGAGCCACTTGCTCGATTAGTTCAGCTGTTTTTGGGTGCAGTGCTTGAGTTTCTTTATGTACAAACAGGGGAATGGGTACGCCCCAAAATCGCTGTCGAGAAATACACCAATCTGGGCGTTTATCTATCATACTCTCAATTCGAGCTTGGCCCCATGACGGTACCCAGCCCACCTTTTTGATTTCTTCTAACGCTAACTCTCTTAAGCCACCTTGCTCCATGCTGATGAACCATTGTGGTGTTGCGCGGAAAATTATGGGTGTCTTATGACGCCAGCAATGCGGATAGCTATGTGAATATTTTTCGAAGTGCATTAAGGTGTTTTTTTGCTTTAAAACTTCGACCACTTGATCGTTTGCTTTAAAGACATGCTGACCCGCAAAGGTTTCAGTATTGGGCAGAAAACAACCGTTGTCACCGACTGGGTTATAAATATCAAGGCCATATTTCTTGCCGATGATAAAGTCATCAAGACCATGGCCAGGTGCGGTGTGGACAGCGCCAGTACCGGCTTCGAGGGTGACATGATCACCAATTACGACCAGTGAATCACGATCATAAAAAGGGTGTTGCAGGCGCTGTTTATCCAGCAACTCACCTTTGCCTGATGCGAGCACTTGATAATCAGCAATGCCATAACGAGCCAGTGCATCCTGCATTAAGTCCTGAGCTAGGACTATGCATTCTTTGTCTGACGCTTCATTCCCTACTTGAACCAAAACGTAGTCGTATTTAGGATTTAGTGAGACAGCTAAATTGGCGGGTAGTGTCCAGGGAGTGGTGGTCCAGATAACGACCGACAAAGGCCCTTCGCCAAGGTCAGTTGATACGCCACCGGTTAGCGCGCTCACAAAAGCTGCTTTATCAACAACTGGAAACCTCACATCAACCGCAGGTGACACTTTATCTTTGTAATCAACTTCAGCCTCTGCCAAAGAAGAACCACAATCAGTACACCAATGAACAGGTTTGTCGCCTTTAAGCAAATGACCATTTTCAATAATCTTGCCGAGTGAGCGAACGATGTTCGCTTCAGTATCGTAATTCATGGTCAGGTAGGGTTTTTCCCACTCACCGAGTATGCCCAATCGAACAAAATCAATCTTTTGATTCTCGATTTGTTTATGGGCATAATCACGGCAGGCCTGACGGAATTCATCGACACCAACTTTGACTTCAGCCTTGCCGATGTTCTTTTCAACCTGATGTTCGATAGGTAGCCCGTGGCAGTCCCAGCCAGGCACGTAAGGTGCGTCCTCACCGTTTAAGGTACGCGCTTTTATAATCATGTCCTTTAGTATTTTGTTAACTGCATGACCAATATGAATGCTGCCATTCGCATAAGGAGGACCGTCGTGCAAAATGTAACGTTTTTTACCGGCACGAGCATTTCGAATCTTCTGGTAAAGATCTTTATCCTGCCAGTTTTGCAATCGATCAGGCTCACGATTTGCAAGGTTTCCACGCATGGGAAATGCTGTGTCGGGTAGGTTAAGCGTATGTTTGTAGTCGGTCACGAAAATTCCAGGTTCCAGTTATTAATTTAAGGCCTTGGCCTGCTAATTTAGCTCAGTTGTTCAAAATACTGCTTCGCCAAAACGATATCCTGCTTGATATTGGTCGTCAATTCTTCTAATGAATTGAATTTTTTCTCATCTCTGATCCTATGCAAAAAATCAACTTCAACACCGTAGCCATAAACGTCCTGATTAAAGTCGAGTATATAAACTTCCAAAATCGAGTCGATGCCACTCACTGTTGGGCGTGTGCCTAAGCTTGCCACACCTTGCAGTACGCGATTATCTATACCTTTGACCATTACCGCAAATACTCCTTTAACTATCAGAGTTTTACTGCCCATTTTGATATTAATTGTTGGGAATCCGAGCTGACGGCCTAGTTTTTGGCCATGCGAAACCTTGCCTGACAGCGAATAAGGTCGTCCAAGCAAGTTAGAAGCGAATGTAAAGTCATCGTTTTGAATGCACTCACGAATGCGCGTACTGCTGACGCGGGTGCCGTCAAACAAGAGGGTCTCAGTATTATCCACCTTAAAACCATATTGTTTGCCATAGCTTTTTAATGACTCAAAGTCGCCACTTCGGTTTTTACCAAAGCGGAAATCGTCACCGATGACGAGATGTTGAGTACTCAATCGATTGACCAATAATTCTTCTACGAATTGTTCGGCACCGAGCTCAGAAAATGACTGATCGAATTTCAGGCACAGCAGATAATCAATTTTCTGTGATTTTAAATAGGCAATTTTTTCACGGAATCGAGACAGTCTTTTGGGCGCTTTGTCGGGTGCAAAAAACTCGATTGGCTGTGGCTCAAAAATAATCACAGCCGAGCATAAGGCGCTTTTATCGGCGATGGTTTTGAGCTGTTGCAAAACCTGCTGGTGCCCTAGATGGATGCCATCAAAATTACCAATAGTGACTACACTAGGGGGTAATGGCTGAGTCAGGTTGTGTAAACCACGAATAAGTTGCATTGGAATGAGCTACTAAGGTTTGTTGAATAAGGCTTGTCTAATTAAAGAATAGATGAATTTTAAATCTACAGTACAAAGTGATTACGACGAAACCCTATTATCCAAAGCATTAGCACATAACACAAGCCAGCAGGGACAATAATTTGAGCCAAATGATAAGTTCGTTCAAACCATTCCCAGTTAGTCCAGGCTTCAACGCTGGGCATCATTAACACAATCAACGCTGCCATCACGCAGCAAGCAATCAAAATACGCAATAATGGTAAGCTATAGTCACTAAATGACTCAATGATACTACTTTGCCTTAACTTCATTGCAAGCATCAATGCATTGAAATAAGCAGATGTTGTGGTTGCTAGTGCTAGGCCAACATGCGGTGCAATAAAATCGTTTTGCAGCATAGATACCACAAAAACCACATTCATCACCATATTTAAAACCATAGATTGAATACCGATACGCACCGGTGTTTTTGTATCTTGGCGTGCATAAAAGCCGTTGGCGAGAATTTTAATGAGTATGAAGGCAGGCAAGCCCAGGCAATAGGCCATTAAACTGTAGGCTGACATCAGTGAATCACTGCTCTCAAATGCACCGTATTGAAATAAGGTAGAGAGGATAGGTTGAGCTAGCAAAAACAAACCAATGGTGGCCGGCAGCGCAATTACTAGCGACAGTTGAATGGCCCATTGCAAGGTTTTGTTAAAATGCGCCGAGCCTTCTTTGTAGTGAGCTTGGGACAGGTTAGGTAAAACCACCGTCGCTAGAGCAATGCCAAAAACGCCCAAAGGAAACTCAAGCAATCGATCAGCGTAATAAAGCCAGGCCACACTACCCGACACCAGAAATGATGCAATAAAGGTATCAAACAATAAATTGATCTGCGCCACTGATGATCCAAACAAAGCGGGGATCATCAGTTTTATAATTTTTTGTACGCCGGCATGACGCCATCCCCACTTCGGCCGGGGTAGTAAACCTTCACGATATAAAAATGGCAGTTGGAACAACAGTTGCAAAACACCGGCGATCAATACACCCCAGGCCAGTGCTGTGATCGGCGCATCGAGTAATGGGCTAAGCCAAACGGCGCAACTAATCATACTAATATTGAGCAAAACAGGTGTGAATGCAGGCACTGCAAAGTGCTTCCAGGTGTTCAAAATTCCAGCCGCCATGCCCGTCATCGAAATGAAAAGAATGTAGGGAAAGGTAATGCGAAGCATATCCGAAGTGAGCTGAAATTTACCTGGCTGGTCGATAAAACCAGCCGCAACGATGCTAATGACGGCAGGCGATGCAACAACACCTATCAAACTTAATATCAGCAGAATGGCGCCCAGAGTACCCGCCACGCGATCGATCAAATCACGTGTTTCGGCCGGCGTAAATTGACTTCGATACTCAGAAAGCACTGGCACAAAGGCCAATGAAAAAGCACCTTCGGCGAATAATCTGCGAAGAAAGTTGGGGATTTTAAACGCAACGAAGAAAGCATCTGCTTCATCACCCGCAGAGAAAAATCGTGCAATTACAATGTCTCTCGCAAGCCCTAACAGACGTGATAAAAACGTCATCGACCCGACCGAAAGCGTTGATTTTAGTAGGCTAGGCACGATTGCAAGTTGCTCTATTGTTTAGGAGGTCTAAAAGTGCGGAATATTACATCTAAATCAGTTATTTATCTGAATTAGTTCAGGCTTAAACTAAAGGAGTCTGTTATTGCAGGCGAAATTAAAAAAGTAGGCCGGAAAAGCGTAGGCCAAAAAAGAGGAGCGCCTTCCGGCAAACTCTCAATGCGGAACCCCCAATGACCTACTTTCGTTCAACAGTTTGTTACGAGCGTGATTTTTATTTATTTGACACCATCAGTTTCTACGCTCGAGACATGAACTTACCCGTCGTGGTATTAATTTTAACTGTTTCCCCTGTACCTAAATATTCTGGCACCTGAATTTCAAGGCCAGTGACTAATCTGGCGGGTTTGGTTCTACTGGTTGCTGACGCGCCTTTGATGCTTGGGTCGGTTTCTACTATTGCTATTTCAACAACTTGAGGTAATTCTATTCCTAACACCTTGCCGTCTGACAGCAAGGCAGTAATGCCCTCCAATCCTTCGGTGATATAAAGGTAAGCTTCGCCCAGTTCGTCTAAAGTTATGCTGTATTGGCTATAATCTTCGATGTCCATAAAAACAACGCTGTCGCCGTCGAGATAAGAGTATTGTACTCTCGCTTTTTGGCAGTCGGCCTCTTTAAGAACGTCATCAGCTTTGTAAGACTCGTCCAGTTTTTGACCAGTAACTAGGTTGTTATAACGAATTTTATATATCGTCGATGCACCGCGAGAAGACGGGCTTTTACAGTCGATAGTTTTCACTGCATGAGGGATGTTATTGATATCAATGATTTGCCCTCTTTTTAGTTCACTTGCTTTTGGCATAATTAAGTTCTTATTTGAATTGAGAGTAGATGCATGAAAAACTACTCTATTATATGCCAATTACCTCTTTGCGGGCACTGGTAAAAAATCAGGGCTTTGTTTCGTTCTTGATCGATACAGTCCCGATTTTAGTGTCTGTATGCCGGAGTAAGAAATATTTCTATTGTTATGGTCGATTCTTGGTCTGTTTCAAGGTGAACTTCGTAAACAATCAAGCGGTTTAATTCCCAATAAGATTAAAACTGACTGCAGTTCTGCGTACATTTCTCAAACTATTGTTATGCCATGATTGAGCATTATTTGCTTGCATCAGATTACTACGGATACAACATAAATTATGTTTTCTTATTTTGAAAAGCTTCTAAACCCCTACCCACCAGAAATACCGGAAAATCCACCTGCAACGCTTTTGGCCTTTTGTATTCACTACACTAAAGGCGTATGGGGGTGGGTTTTCCTTATGGCATTGCTGGTCACGGTAGTGGCTGCGATGGAAGTTTTACTTTTTGGATTCCTTGGCAATATTATTGACTGGTTAACTGAAGTAGATAAAGAGACTTTTCTTCAGGAACAAGAGCAAACATTATTCTTTATCGGGGCAGTTGTACTAGTAGCGCTTCCTGTTTTCAGCCTGTTGCTTTCTCTGGTAAACCACCAAACTATTATTGGCAACTATCCAATGCGCATACGATGGCAGGCACATCGTTATTTACTGCGCCAGAGTTTTGGCTTCTATCAAGATGAATTCGCGGGCCGGGTTGCAACCAAGGTAATGCAAACAGCGCTTGGGGTTCGCGAAGCGGTTATAAAAATGGCAGATGTCCTGGTTTACGTTTGCGTCTATTTTATCGGTGGATTGATATTAGTGGCTAATTTTGATCCCTGGATTGTTTTGCCGTTCATCGCTTGGCTGGTCGGTTATGTTTCGGTGCTCAGTTTTCTCCTACCCAAATTAAACCGAGTTTCAGGGGAGCAGGCTGACGCGCGATCAACTATGACTGGGCGCGTGGTGGATAGCTATACCAATATTATGACGGTTAAACTTTTTGCGCATGCTGGACGGGAAGAGCACTACGTGAAAGAAAGCATGGATGGCTTCATGAAAACAGTTTATCGCATGATGCGACTGTCGACATTTCTCGAAGTGTCAGTCGAAGTTCTCAATGCTTTTTTACTATTTGCCGTAGGATTTGTATCTATTTGGTCGTGGCTTAACGGTAACGCCAGTGTCGGTGCAGTCGCTGTCGCAATTGGCTTAGTGCTAAGAATGCACGGTATGTCGCACTGGATCATGTGGGAAATGACGGCCCTGTTTGAAAATCTTGGGATGGCGCGAGACGGTATGAATACACTGGCCAGAATTCAATCCGTTACTGACGTTAAAAATGCAGCTAATTTATCGGTTCCTCTGGGTGCAATAGAATTTGAAAATATTCGATTTCATTATGGTAAAGAGAGTGGCGTAATCGAAAACTTTTCGCTGGCAATAAAGCCGGGCGAAAAAATAGGGGTTGTCGGGCGGTCTGGTTCCGGTAAAACAACCTTAATGAATGTGCTGTTGAGGCTATTTGATCTTGAGAACGGGAGAATTTTGGTCGACGGCCAGGATATTTCACAAGTCACTCAGGATTCATTGCGTGCCCAAATTGGCGTGGTTACGCAGGATACTTCGCTACTTCATCGGTCCGTTAGAGATAATATTGCCTACGGTAAACAGGAAGCGACAGAAGCAGAAATCATAGATGCGGCGAGACGTGCAAAAGCATTAGACTTTATTGAAGGGCTAACCGATCTTGAAGGACGAAAAGGCCTAGATGCTCAGGTTGGTGAGCGAGGGGTTAAACTATCGGGCGGTCAACGTCAAAGAATTTCGATTGCTCGAGTATTTTTGAAAGATGCACCAATTTTAGTGCTTGATGAGGCCACTTCGGCACTCGATTCAGAGGTTGAAGCGGCTATTCAGGAAAATCTGAAAGAACTGATGGAAGGCAAAACCGTGATTGCTATAGCCCATCGCCTATCCACTATTTCCGCCCTTGATCGACTAATCGTTATTGACCAAGGCAATATTATCGAAGAGGGTAGTCACCACCAACTCGCCAACAGTGAAGGGCTCTACTCTGAATTGTGGAAACGCCAGTCTGGCGGATTTATTGAATAGCTGGGTAAACTAATGGCTAAAAAGTAATATTTTTTACCAGAGCTTTCTGCTAGGCCCCTGAAGACAATTTTGCCTAACCAGAACGTCGCTTTGTTTTCCGCGTTGCAATTGCAACTAACGGATCATCGGGCCAGGGATGCTTTGGGTATCGACCCTTCATTTCCTTTTTTACATCGTGATAAGACGTGCGCCAAAAGCCTGCCAGATCTTGAGTTATTTGAAGCGGTCTGCCAGCAGGGCTGAGTAAGTGCACAAGAAGCGTTACTTTGCCTGAGACAATTGAAGGGCTTTGCTCAGCACCAAACATTTCTTGCAGTTTGACTGCCAGCACTGGCGGTGACTCAAGGTAGTTGATGGCGATAGAGGAGCCCGACGGCACGGTTAGTCTTGCCGGTGCCAGTTGATTTAATTGTTGCTGCTTTTGATAGGGCAGCAAAGTGCCTAGAATGTCTTTCAAATTGAGTTTTTTGAAGTCTTGCAGCAGATTGACGTCATCTAGATAAGGTGCCAGCCAGGTTTCGATAGACGCCAGTAATCTTGTTTGACTTACGTCTGGCCAACCCTGATTTGTTTCAATCGAGCCTAGCAAAGTAATTCTCGCACACCATTGTTCCAGTTCGGCTGTCCAGGGCAGTAGGGTTAACCCCTGTTTCTGAATATGAAGACAGAGTGCTTTTCTTTTAGCTTTTGCTGGAACCTTGTCCAATGCCGTTTTCTGGAGTATGAGTTGTCCAATTTTGGTTTGGTTTTCGGCGATAAACCGATTGGTTTTTTTATCCCATTGTGCGGTTGCTTCAGAGCTAACCAAATGATTGAGTGCGGTATCAAAAAGACGCTCGTCTAGTGCAGTGGCGGTACGAATGATGTCCCCTTTACCACCTATAACGCTAGACACCTCAGAGACAGCCAACCAACGGTTTTTGGCTAGACGATGTTGTCCCCAGAAGCTTGCGCTACGGCCGTTCGCGAGTTGATAACCGCCTGAGTAGCGAACGCGTGCAATACGGTCAGGGTAGGCACAGGCGAGTAGGTAGCCAACCATTTGATCCGCCTTGACTAAGAAGGTGAGGGCGTGATTGTTACTATCGAGCTGATTAATTTGTTGTGTGAACTGCTGTGCTTGTTGCTGGGTTCGATACAACCAACCCTGATGTTGTCGCGGACAATTTGATTCGCCAGATAAAATATCAAGTCGATGGTTTAGGTCTGGGTTATCCTGACTAAAAGGATCACGGTCAGATAACAAGCTAGCAAGTAGCGCTGCTTTTTTAGAGTACCCAATATCGACGCCACACAATAACAGGTGTGCCAATCTTGGGTGTAGGGGCAGGGATGACATAGCCTGACCGTGTGCCGTGAGTACCCAACTATTTGATTTTGATTGAATAGCACCCAGTAATTCGAGTAAATCAATGGCCTGAAGCCAGGGGCCTCTGGGTGGCAGGTTAAGCCATTTCAGTTCGGAGGGGTCATCAACACCCCATTTTAATAGCTGCATTGCGAGTGGCGCCAGATCGGCACTGAGTATTTCGGCAGATATGTGAGGTACTAGCTGCTTTTGCTGTTCGGCTGACCAGAGTCGATAACATTGACCTGGGCCCAACCTACCCGCGCGCCCTGCTCTTTGAACGCTAGACGACTTCGAAATTTTAACCGTATGCAGGCCAGTCATCCCGGTTGAAGGATTAAATTTGGAAACGCGAGCTAGGCCGGAGTCGACCACTATATCAATACCTTCAATGGTCAGGCTGGTTTCGGCAATATTGGTGGCGATCACCACTTTTTGATCGCCACTGGCACGACCTGACTTTTCTCTAGGTAAAGGCGCGATAGCGGCCTGTTGATCATCGATTGATAGATTACCAAAAAGGGGGCGAAGGTGAATATGGTTGATTTTACTTTCGATTAGCCAGCTTGATAATGCCTCCGCAACTCGGTGTATTTCTCCCTGCCCGGGTAAAAAAGCGAGCAGGCTACTCTGTGGATTGTCTATCAGTGCCTGCTTGATTGTCGTCACCATTCGATCGACTATGCGTTCTTTTGGTTGACTGGCTCTGCCATAATTAATATCCACTGGGTAGGACTTACCTTCACTGCTAACAATGGGGGCATTGTCTAATAATTGGGCTATTGCCTGACTATCAAGGGTGGCCGACATAATAAGAATTTTTAATGGTGCTTGATCGTCTCTAAATAGTGTTCGACCCTTCAGGCACAAACTGAGTGCCAGATCTGAATCTAGATTGCGCTCGTGAAATTCGTCAAATATAACCAGTCCGACCTCTTCAAGCGACGGATCTTTTTGAAGCATTCGAGTCAGTATGCCTTCAGTCATCACTTCGATCCTGGTTTGCTTGCTCACCTTGGTGTCGAGCCGCATACGATAGCCAACGGTTTGGCCCGGTGATTCATTGATCAGGCTTGCCATTCGATGCGCTGCTGATTTGGTCGCGATTCGGCGTGGTTCGAGCATGAGTATTTTTTTGCCCGATAACCAAGCTTCATCCAACAGAGCGAGTGGCACCAGAGTTGTCTTGCCAGCACCGGGTGGCGCTTCAAGCACAACCTCATTGCGCTCAGACAGGCACTGTTTGAGTTGGTCTAAGCAATCTTCAATGGGTAGTCCGAGATGAATCAAAAATTATAACCTTTAACTTTAATAAAATAAGCGCCCAGAAAACCTGCAAAGTATTATGGTATTTAGCGATACCAATGGCAATATGGCGAGCATAACGGGTAGCCTCAGTATTTGCACTGAGTCAGTAGGTCATCTCTAAAAATGCTTTTTCGCGATTGCCGCGTCAGCTCCGTGCTCGAATCCTCATGTACTTAGCGTACACTCCGGATTTCCGCGCGGTGCTTCCTTGCTCTCACGGAAAAATTACTATTTTTAGAGATGCCCGGTATTCATTTGAGGTAGAGAATAATTAACATTGCGATTCTGTTTGCTTTACTCAGTCTGATTTTTGGGGGATTGAACGAAATAGTCTTTAAGCGATACAACCTCAAATCGCGATCCCGGGGCATGTTGATATCGGGTGTTGGCGTCGTCTGGACAGTCCTGTTGTTGCTCGATCTTTCGATACGAGGTGAAGCGCTCCTGTTTAATTCATCGACCTGGGGTTACGGTATTAGTGCAGGTATTAGCGTCGCAATTGCGAACATTCTATTACTCGAATCGCTACGTCATATGGAAGTCAGTCTGGGCTCGACAATCTATCGACTCAATACGATAGCCGTTGTCCTGCTGTCGATTTTATTGCTGGGTGAATCAATTACTTTGATCAAGTTGGCGGGTATCGGCTGTGGTGTAATTGCCGTACTTTTCCTGTATCGGCAGCAACATTCGGATGGATTACACGCAACGCTTAAAACAGGCTTGATTATCGTTGTGGTTGGTGCCTTATTGCGTGCTGTCTACGGCGTTTTGACGAAGGCCGGTTTGTTAAGCGGTGCCAATGCTGATTCTTTAATGCTAATTTCGGCTGTTTGTTGGATTGTTTCGGGTTTGATTTACGCCATAGGCATTGAGAAGCAATATTCGATAACGCGTGAAAAACTGGCCTACTCAATTGTGTCGGGGTTGCTGGTCTATGGCATTGTCAGAACTCTGGTAATGGCGCTAACGTTTGGCGAAGCCAGTATCGTGATTACGATTGCCAATATGAGTTTTTTGATGGCATTATTGGTGGCAGTGATGTTGAAAATGGAAACGTTGAACTGGCGAAAGATCGTTGCGATGTTTTTTGCCGTTAGTGCGATCGCTTTATTGAGTTTAGCGTAAAAATTTAATGGTCCAACGAGGTGCAGATGAACATAGTCAGTTACAACATACAGTTTGGCCGAGGGCTGGATTATAAAATCGATTTGGATCGCATCTGTAAATCAATCGATCAGGCTGACATTATTTGTTTGCAGGAAGTTGATGTTGGCTGGCAACGCAGTGGCGGAGTTGATCAGGCAAAAGCCATATCCGAGATTTTACCGCAATACTTTACGGTTTTTGGTTCAAGCTTTGATGTAGACGATAGTGTCAAAAACTCAGACGGAACAATCACCAATCGGCGACGTCAACATGGCGACATGATTCTTTCACGCTGGCCAATTGTCAGTACCCGTACCTATAATCTGCCTAAAATACATCATGACGACAGATTCAATATGCAAATGGGATTTGTCGAAGCGGTTATTCAAATCAATACTAAGGCGATCCGCGTTTATAACTTTCACGCTGGTTATTTAAAAGTAGAGGAGCGATTGGCGCAAGTCGAGCATCTGGCTGAAGTCTATTGTCAGTCACCTAAACAAGACGGTGCGTGGAGTGGCAAGGGCGATATCGATGGAGATGACTGGAGTAATAGCTCGATTAATAAGGACTTAACACCCTCAATGCCGGGCAGCGCCATTGTCTGTGGTGATTTCAATTGTAAATTTGGTTCGGATGAATATTCCTATTTGTTGGGCCATACCGACCTGGTCGATTGTTGGCAAAAAGTGGATGTTGCTAACATTAACCAATCAACGCTTAAAAATGAAATGACGGACGATATTAAGATATCAGGCAAGATCGATCATATATTTGTTTCGACTGATTTGGCTGAAGACATACAGCAAGTTGAAATTGACAACAAGGCTGATGGTTCGGATCACCGACCTGTAAGGTGCTGGTTAAAAAACGAGCACCTCTAAAAGTATCCCTGTAGCGATTGGGTGTCGCCTCAGAATCGTATGGCGCTTGTAAATCCTATTCGAACGCCATTCATCTGATGAACCTAATAAGTCATCATTAATCACTAACAATCTTTAAAAACTACCTAACTGAATCATCGGTGGAACGATTAACATTTTAGCGACCATTAAGGCCAGAATAGCTACCATTGTTGAAAAGTCAAAGCCACCTAACGGGGGCAGGCGTTTTTGTATTGGGCGCAGTATTGGTGCGGTAATGGTATTCACTAGGCCAATAATTGGATTGTGTTGTCCTGGGTTGATCCAGCTAATGACGACCTGGATGATGGATGCAACTAGGAATACGCTGATAAATAACGAGATTAAGTCGGCAACACTATAAATTATAAGGCCCAAGTAACTGACTAGACCAATCGGCGTAGGAACGTCAGCAATTGAAACAACTGGTATTTCAAGCATGCGTAAGAATATAAACTTGGCGTAGATAATCATCAAGCAGAGCACGATTGCAGCGCTGTCCTGACCCAGTATGCTGGGCACGAAGCGACGCAACAATGTCAATGGTGGTGTAGTCATTTTGACAATGAATTGTGACGCCGTGTTGTAGAAATCAGCCCGCAGCATTTGTAGAATAAACCGGAGCAGCACCAATAAAATGTACAAATCGAATAATGTTGTAATGATGAATGCGAGTGGTGACGTAAGGTAATTAGAACCCATTTTGAGACTCGTGTATTAATTTAGAATAATAATTCAGGTTGATCGGCAGTTTGACTATTAAGAACGACCCGACAGTTCGCTTGCAAGTTCGACTGACCTATCATGAGCGGCTTGTGTTGCATTGTCGACCAAGGAAGCCAGGTTGTTTTCTTGAAACGATAAAATAGCCTGTTCAGTGGTGCCATTTTTAGATGTGACCTGAGCACGAAGTTCGGCCATATCTTTACCTTGAGCCATCGACGCTGCGCCAAGTGCGGTTTGTTGCGCAAGCACTTTCGCTGTCTCAGGTGGTAACCCCAATTTTTCAGCCGATTTTTGCAATAGCTCGATAAAGTAAAAAAAGTAGGCGGGTCCACTGCCCGATATCGCAGTCACAGCATCAAGATGGTCTTCTTTTTCAACCCAGACCGAAAGACCAACGGCATCGAGAATGGTTTGTGCAGTATCTTTTTGTTTTGAGCTAACCAGAGTATTGGCAAATATTCCTGTAGCGCCCAGTTGCACCAATGCAGGCGTATTGGGCATGCAACGTACGATGCTTCGATTGCCACCTAACCAACGATTGATGTTGCTTTCGCGAACACCGGCTGCGATGCTAATAAAAAGGCATTCAGACTTTATGCTGCAGTGGGCTAATTGTTCGCAAACAAGTTGAAGTACCTGGGGTTTTACAGCAAGCACAATAATGTCGGCTGAGGCGCAGACTTTCGTGGTATCGGTTGAGGTTGCTATGTTAAATGTTTGAGTAAGGCGGTTGAGTTGGTCTTGATTTAAGTCACTGACAGTAATGTTGGCCGCTGGATAATTGTTGCCAATTAATCCTCCAATCAGACTGCTAGCCATGTTGCCGCCGCCGATAAAACAAAGTTGTTGATTCAAAGCCTTTCCCCAAAAATTGCAGTGCCTATTCTAACCAGTGTTGAGCCTTCTGCAATGGCTGCTTCAATGTCATGACTCATGCCTATCGACAGAGTATCGCATTCTATCGCACTGTTTTGCATCTGTTCGAATGCTTGACGCAACTTTGTAAACGGTTCACGTTGTGACTCAACGCTGTCACTAGGCGCTGGAATGGCCATCAAGCCCCTCAGGCGGATATTGGGTAGTTGGTTAATTTTTTGGCTCAACGCGGGCACTTCTTCCAGCGCGATGCCAGCCTTGCTTTCTTCGAGATCAACATTCACCTGAATGCAGATATTCAAAGGTGGCAGGTGGTCTGGGCGTTGTTCGCTGAGTCGCTGTGCAATCTTCAGTCGGTCGACACAATGTACCCAGTCGAAATACTCGGCTATGACTCGAGTTTTATTGGATTGAATCGCCCCAATAAAGTGCCAGCAGATGTCTAGATCAGCCAGCTCTTGAATTTTCTGCTGAGCTTCCTGAAGGTAGTTTTCACCAAAATTTTTCTGGCCACAGCGATAGGCTTCTCGAATATCGGAGGCTGGTTTTCTTTTACTGACGGCAAGCAAACATATATCAGATGATTGGCGATGATAGCGATCTGCTGCTTGGTCAATTTGTGCTTGTGTTTGATTAAGATTACTTTCGATGTTTTGCATAAGCTTTGCTATAGTTTGTTGATTGGAATTTTTACCAAGTGTCGATCTCATCGCAGATACTAATAACTTATGTCATATAAGTCATGTTGATTGTTAACTAAGGCGTCTTTAAAGGTGGTAATTTTTGCATGAGTGCGAGGAAGCACCGCGCGCAGAAACATAGTGTACTTGAGGTGCACGTGTATTCATGCTCAGGCTGTCGACGTAATAATGGGACAGTTGCCTGTTTAGAGTTGCCTTAAAAATAGAAAAGAGGATTCATGGATATAGCTCAGCTACTCGCTTTTGGCGTCAAACAAGGCGCTTCAGATTTACACCTTTCGGCGGGGTTACCTCCGATCATCCGCGTCGACGGTGACATTCGTAGAATAAGTGTGCCTGAAATGGACCATAAACAAGTGCATCACATGATTTATGACATCATGAGTGATAAACAGCGTAAAGATTATGAAGAGTTTATGGAAACTGATTTCTCTTTCGAGATACCAGGGCTGGCACGTTTTCGTGTTAACGCCTTTAATCATAACCGCGGTGCCGGTGGCGTATTTCGTACCATCCCTTCTAAAATTCTAAGCCTCGAAGATTTGGCTGCACCGAAGATTTTTCAAGATATTTCTGAATATCCTCGCGGTCTTGTGCTCGTAACTGGACCCACTGGGTCAGGCAAATCGACCACACTTGCAGCCATGGTCGATTACAAAAATTTGCACGAATATGGTCATATTCTGACGGTTGAAGATCCAATCGAATTTGTCCATGAGAGTAAGAAATGTCTGGTCAATCAACGTGAAGTGCATCGTGATACGCTGGGGTTTAACGAAGCCTTAAGGTCGGCATTACGTGAAGATCCCGATACGATTCTGGTCGGTGAAATGCGTGATCTTGAAACTATACGGCTGGCATTGTCGGCAGCTGAAACAGGGCATCTGGTTTTTGGTACTTTGCACACCAGTTCGGCTGCCAAGACAATCGATCGTATAGTCGATGTTTTTCCCGCAGCAGAAAAATCTATGGTTCGATCGATGTTGTCGGAATCATTAAAAGCAGTTATCTCGCAAACCTTGTTAAAAAGAATAGGCGGTGGTCGAATTGCGGCGCATGAAATAATGCTTGGAACACCAGCGATTCGAAACTTAATCCGAGAAGATAAAGTAGCGCAAATGTACTCGGCAATTCAAACAGGACAAAACGTAGGTATGCAAACACTCGATCAAAATTTGAAAGGCTTATTGGCCCAAGGATTAGTCACTAAAGATGAAGCCAAGAAGAAAGCGGCGCATCCGGATCAACTGTAGAAATTAATTTAAAGATTAAAACATGACCAAATAAAGCGCACCAAGAGAAGAATCTAATGGATCGTAATAAGGCGATAAGTTTCATGCACGATTTGCTGCGCCTGATGGTAAGCAGGGACGGGTCGGATTTATTCATTACAGCCGGATCGCCACCTGCGATGAAAGTGGATGGGAAAATCACCGTCGTATCGGAACAAATTCTGTCGCCAAATCATACTCAGATTCTGGCGCGGTCGATAATGAACGATAAGCAATTGACTGAGTTTGAATCATCTCAGGAGTGTAACTTTGCCATCGGCTTACCGGGTGTTGCACGTTTTCGGGTTAATGCTTTGGTGCAACGAGGCAGCACAGGTCTCGTTTTGCGGTTTATCAATTCCGAAATCCCCACCTTTGAAGCGTTACACCTGCCTGATATTTTGCAGGACATTGCAATGACTAAGCGAGGCTTAGTTATTTTTGTGGGTGGCACTGGTTCGGGTAAATCAACTTCGCTAGCGTCGATGGTGAATTATCGTAATAAAAATAGCCATGGCCATATTATTACTATCGAAGACCCGGTTGAATTTGTTCATCAACACATCAACTGTCTGGTGACACAACGCGAGGTAGGCGTCGATACTGAAAGCTATGGCATCGCCCTTAAGAATACGTTACGTCAAGCACCCGATGTTATTTTGATCGGTGAGGTTCGAGACCGAGAAACCATGGAGCATGCGATTGCATTCGCAGAAACAGGGCACCTGTGTTTGACCACTTTGCATGCCAACAGCACCAATCAGGCACTCGATCGAATTATCAATTTCTTCCCTGATGAACGCCGATCTCAGCTACTGATGGATCTATCGCTCAATCTGAAAGGTTTGATATCTCAACGGCTCATTCCAAAAATTGATGGTGCTGGGCGCATACCTGCGATCGAAGTCATGCTCAATACACCTTTGATGGCCGATATGATTTTTAAGGGTGAAGTGCATGAGATGAAAACGTTGATAGCTAAGTCAAATGAATCAGGAATGAAAACATTTGACCAGTCGCTATTTGATTTATATGAAGCGGAGAAAATCACATTTGAAGATGCGGTGAGAAACGCTGATTCGGTCAATGATATTCGCCTGCGTATTAAGCTTGAAAGCGCCACGGCTCGTAAAACGGGCGTGTTAGAGGGTAATCGTGAGTTTAAACTGGAAGCAACTGCCGACGACAAAAGAAGGGGTTTAATTTAATGGGTGTCTTAACTGGATCGCAGTCATGAGCAGAGAGTTAACTACAAAGTTACTAGAGCCCTATTTGAAGGTGATTGTAGAGCATCAGGGGTCAGATCTATTTTTTGTTACTGGCGCGCCACCCAATATGAAGTTACAGGGGAAAACGAGCCCCATTTCAAAAAAACCATTCGAGCCAGATCAGGTGAGAAAGCTGGTTTATAGCCTGTTAAGTGATGAGCAAATCAGTGACTTTGAAATAAATCGTGAACTTAATCTTGGTTTTACGCTAACAGATACTGGTCGATTCCGAGCCAATATTTTTATTCAACGCTCAGAAGTATCGATGGTTATTCGTTATATAAAATGGGATATTCCGACGTTAGATGAGTTGGGACTTCCACCAGTTTTGAAAGAAATAGTGATGAACCACAGTGGCATGGTTTTGGTGGCTGGCGCTACCGGATCAGGTAAATCAACTACCATGGCCTCAATGTTGGAGTATCGTAATGTCGCTGAAGGCGGACATATACTGACTATTGAGGATCCCATCGAATATGTGTTTCGCCATAAAAAATCAATTGTTTCCCAACGTGAAGTTGGAATCGATACTTTAAGCTATCAAAATGCACTGCGAGAAGCATTACGAGAAGCCCCCGAAGTCATTATGATTGGTGAAGCTCGTGATGGTGAAACCATGAAAGCTGCAATCAATTTTGCGGATACTGGTCATTTATGTATGACAACTTTGCATGCCGTCAACTCGAATCAGGCTATGGATCGAATCATGAATATGTTTCCATCTGATAGGCGTAATCAGCTATTGATGGATTTATCATTGAATTTAAAAGCGGTTATCTCTCAACGCTTAGTGCCCGCGGTGGATGGCAAATTAGCCTGTGCGGTAGAAGTAATGATGAACTCACCGTATATTGCAGAGCTGCTGCGAGAAGGTAACTTTAATGAGATTAAAGAAATCATGGCGAAGGGTGATACGGAGGGTATGCAGACCTTCGATCAATCGTTATACCAGTTGTACAAAGCCGATAAGATCACCATCAAAAGTGCTCTGGCCTACGCCGATTCAAGTACTAATCTGGAATGGAA
>OOFU01000015.1_pt1 | contig 22037 bp, 23 predicted proteins | sample 1670361 | NCBI WGS metagenome assembly OOFU01 (sample SAMEA98145418, study PRJEB22522) | marine metagenome | biome: marine biome; feature: marine water body; material: sea ice | place: Arctic Ocean | collected 14-Sep-2015 | depth 1.3 m
TGTTGAGTGAACTGTGACCTACGGCGATGACACCTAGTCTCTTCTTCGGCAGCGTCAGATTAGTATAAGCGAATACACTTATATACTCACGTGGACAGGGTATTGTCTTGAACGAACCATCGGTTGTATTGCGACAACCGATGGTTCGTTCAAGACAATACCCTGTCCACGTGAGTATATAAGTGTATTCGCAGTCCCTAAATCGATCGACAAATCGTTAGATAGCAAACCCCTAATAGCTGAAAACATAAGTTTTTTTTAACCTAAATGTGTCCGATAGAACCCGTATAACTAGGTACGGGCGTAGAATTGGTCTAGATGCCGCGTACTCTAACCTTGAGACAGGCTTTCGGCAAGAAGAAAGCCTTAAATGGTCGCGTTATGCTTATACTGATTGTGAAATTATGGTAACTTTGCCTACTTTTCACTCGTAGCCTTGTAAAACAACCTAAATGACCCTAAAAATAGAAGAAGTGCGCAATATTGCACATCTGGCTCGCCTGCAAATCAACGATTCTGATGTTGAACAATATACCAACGAATTATCGAAAATTCTCGCCGTATTCGAGCAAATGAAAACGCATGATACAACCGACATTTTACCCATGGCACACCCAATGGACGCTACCCAACGATTGCGCCCTGACGTCGTTAATGAAACCAACCAACGCGACAAATTTCAGGCGATTGCACCTGATATTGAGCAGCACCTTTACCGCGTACCGAAAGTGATCGAGTGAGACCAAGCATGACAACTACGATAAAACAGTTACAACAAGGCCTTGCAGAAAAGCAATTTTCAAGCGTGGAGATTACACAGGATTATCTCAATAAGATTAACCAGCACAATACGGACATAAACTGCTTTATAAGCGTCACTGATGAGCTGGCGTTACAGCAAGCGGTAGTCGCAGACACCGCACTTGCAAACGGTACTGGGTCTGTTCTCACTGGCATTCCGATTGCACATAAAGATATTTTTTGTACCGATGGTGTTAAGACTTCCTGTGGCTCAAAGATGCTTGATAACTTTATTGCGCCCTACAATGCTACCGTTATCGAAAAATTTAATCGAAGTGGCACGGTAATGCTTGGCAAAACTAATCTGGATGAGTTCGCAATGGGCTCGTCGAATGAAAACAGTTACTACGGCTCAGTAGCTAATCCATGGGACTTTAGTCGCGTGCCTGGTGGATCATCCGGTGGCTCAGCCGCAGCAGTTGCTGCTCGGCTTGCGCCAGGGGCTACTGGTACCGATACCGGCGGATCGATTCGACAACCAGCAGCATTGTGTGGCATTACCGGCATTAAGCCAACCTATGGTCGCGTATCACGTTATGGCATCGTTGCTTTCGGTTCGAGCTTAGAACAAGCGGGTCCTTTTGCACATACCGCAGAAGATTGCGCCTTATTATTGCAATCTATGTCAGGATTTGACCCGCGTGACTCAACCTCTGTTGATCAACCAGTACCCAATTTTTCAGACAATCTCAACAATGACATCGCTGGCTTGAAGATTGGCTTGCCAAAAGAGTTCTTCGCCGATGGTCTAGATCCAGATGTCGCTAAAGTAATTGAGTCAGCCATTGCTGAATTTCGCAAACTAGGCGCAGAAATAGTCGACATCAGCCTGCCCAACATGGGCCTGTCAATTCCAGTTTATTATGTCGTAGCGCCTGCCGAGTGCTCTTCTAACCTGTCTCGTATGGATGGTGTTCGTTTTGGCCATCAATGTGAAAATCCGGTCGATCTGGAAGACTTATACAAACGCTCTCGCTCTGAAGGTTTTGGTGATGAAGTGAAGCGTCGAATTATGATTGGCACCTACGCGTTATCCGCTGGCTATTACGATGCCTATTATTTAAAAGCGCAGCAATTACGCCGTTTAATCAAACAAGACTATGTCAAGGCCTTTGAGCAGGTCGATGTCATTCTCTGCCCAACCACACCCGAAATTGCTTTTAAACGAGGTGAGAAAACTGGCGATCCTGTCAGTATGTATTTACAGGACATCTATACGCTTTCACTCAACTTGGCCGGTTTGCCCGGCATGTCTATTCCAGCTGGCTTTTCTCAAAGTATGCCCGTTGGCTTACAGTTGATTGGTAACTATTTTGAAGAATCCAGAATTTTAAACGCAGCGCATAAATTTCAGCAGGCAACTGATTGGCATCTTCAAGCACCGGAGGTGAAATGATGTCTGGCTGGGAAACGGTTATTGGCCTTGAAATTCACGCCCAACTAGCTACGTCGAGCAAAATTTTCTCTGGTGCCTCTACTGCTTATGGTGCCGAACCTAATACTCAAGCCTGTGCAGTTGATCTAGGATTACCGGGTGTGTTGCCGGTGTTAAATGTTGAAGCGGTCAAAATGGCGATAAAATTTGGGGTCGCTATCGGCGCTGAAATTGGTAAGCGCTCTGTATTCGATCGTAAAAACTATTTCTATCCTGATTCACCCAAAGGTTATCAAATTTCACAACTCGATTTACCTATTGTTGGTGTCGGTAGTATTAATATTCAACTTGAGCAGGGCGAAACCAAAGTCATTGGCGTAACCCGTGCGCACCTTGAAGAAGACGCTGGTAAGTCCCTTCACGAAGAATTCGCCGCTCATACCGGCATTGACTTAAATCGTGCAGGTACACCGTTGCTTGAAATCGTATCCGATCCTGACATGCGATCAGCCAAAGAAGCCGTGGCCTATGCGCGGAAAATTCATACGCTAGTACGCTACTTGGAAATCTGTGACGGCAACATGCAGGAAGGCTCGTTTCGTTGTGATGCAAATGTGTCTGTTCGACCAAAAGGGCAGAGTGAGCTCGGTACGCGAGCAGAACTGAAAAACATTAACTCCTTTCGATTTCTGGAACGCGCGATTAATTATGAGGTAGAGCGCCAGATTGAACTCATCGAAGATGGTGGCAGAGTTGTGCAGGAAACTCGTTTATATGATTCTGATAAACATGAAACTCGCTCAATGCGCAGTAAGGAAGAAGCCAACGACTATCGTTATTTTCCCGACCCAGATTTGTTACCAGTCCTAGTCAGCGATGAAGAAATCGAGGCCATCAGACAAACTTTGCCCGAATTACCTGAGCAAAAGTGCCAACGCTATATCAATGAGCTTGGACTGTCAGATTATAATGCAGACCTACTCACCAGTAGTCGCGAGGTTGCTGACTACTTCGAACAAGCTCTGGCATTCGCACCTGGCCTTTCTAATTTATTAGTTAATTGGATTTTAGGTGAATTGTCTGGTGCATTAAATAAATCAGATCTTGATATTCAGTCATCGCCAATCAGTGCAGAAATGCTCACCCATATGTTGCAGCGCATAGCCGACAACACGATTTCAGGCAAAATCGCGAAAGAAGTCTTTGAAGCGATGTGGCAGGGTGAAGGAACGGCCGATGAAATCATCGAAAGCCGAGGCCTTAAGCAAATAACAGATACTGGCGCTATTGAGCTGTTGATCGACCAAGTCATAAGCGCCAATCCCAATCAGGTGGCTGAGTTTCAGGGAGGCAAAGAAAAGATGCTTGGATTTTTCGTTGGCCAGATCATGAAACAATCAAAGGGCAAAGCTAACCCTGGTCAGGTCAATCAACTGCTTCTAGACAAGTTAAAGTCGTTATGAAGGATCCCGATCAACTGATTCGGTTTTTGTTTAGTCACAATCCAATTCGTGGTGAACATGTGTCGCTGGATAATTGCTGGCGTGAAATAGTCGCCCAGTCTAGCCTCACCGGCAAAGGCCTCACGCTGCTCGGCCATGCTTTGACTGCAGCAACATTGCTAGTCGAAACGCTAAAAATCGAAGGCAGTGTCAGCCTACAAATCCGTGGAAGTGGCGACATTCACCTACTCATGGCTGAAGCGACCTCAGATCACACTATTCGTGGGATAGTTCGGCAATCAAAAAATCCTAAGGACAACCAGAGCTTGCAGGAAATTTTTCAAACCGACAAACTGGTAATAACAATTAAGGGCAATAAAGGCCTGCCGCATCAGGGTATCGTACCGTTAACCGGTGACAGTATTGCCACCGCGCTACAGTCTTATTTCGATCAGTCTGAACAGTTACCAACACGCTTCTGGTTTGCCTGTGATGAAAAATCGGCGACTGGCATGTTGATACAGAAAATGCCGGCCGAGGAAAATGATAGAGATGCCTGGAATCGAGTATTACACCTCGCCGAAACCACCCAACAGGCAGAGTTACTAGCACTAAAAGCCGACGAATTATTACATCGATTATTTCATGAGGAAGATCTTGAGCTATTCGAGCCAAAACCAATCACGTTTTCCTGTAATTGCTCTCAGGAAAGAACTCGCGATATGCTGATGTCTCTAGGAAAAGCAGAGATTGATGAAATTATTGAGGAACAGGGTGAAATAGCCATTACCTGCGAATTCTGTAATGCCAATTATAGCTTCGATAAAATTGACTTGGAGCAATTATTTGTCCACGGTGACATCGCTTCACCCAGCCTAACCCAACATTAATCACTATAGCTGACTATCAAACCGACCCGTGCCAATAAACTCACGCGCTTCGTTATGATCATAGGGTATTGATTGCAACCAATAGCCTTGACGCTGCAGATGGCAAGATTTGTAAAGTATTGAATCAGAGATTTATTAAAGTTAGGCTTGATACTGAAGGTGCACTCGACCTGCACCCCGCTTATGACAGCAGCCATCAACTAGAAACACTTTGATGACTGAATTAGACTCGTTACCAAAAAGTCAGGAGACGTTTGATGGCGGTTTAGAATCAAAGCCGATCAGCACACAGCCATTCACCGTTCGGCTACTGTGCCCGGTACCTGGTTCATAAATAACATAGTCACCGGGTCCAAGCACCAAACCATCCGACTCAACTAAGTCTCCATCGATAATAAGATACTCTTCTCGAATCGTATGAACATGACGCGTTGTTTCTGATCCGGCCTGCATACGAATCATATAGGCACCAAGCCCGGTTTCTCGGTCATAGGTTAAATCAAGTTGGCCAATATCTTTTAATATAGGGCCATCGAAATCATAGTCTTCATATTTGGCATTTTGGGTGTTAATCACCCGTCGATGAACTTTTTGATCTGATTTTTTTGCCATGGATATTGCCAATTACCGAGTTGAATAAACCCTGATCAACGGATCTTTAGGACATGCCACCAAAGTATCTCGAAATACAAGCACCTAGATTAGCCTTTCTAAACGATTTTGTCGCCACCTCGTCAACAGCTATCAATAATACCTTACTTAAATCGTTTGAACACTTGAACGGGTATCGACACTGCTATCGCCATTTTGATTGTCGAGGGTCAGTACAGCATTAATAGTCAGACATTTACCTGCAACGAGGTCTCTGTTGTCAATGGTTATACTATTCGGGTTCAACACACCGCCTCCTCTACAACTGCGACTCGCACAGACACGACTTAAACTCTTGGTGGCATTAGCAATACCTTTACTTTGACCACCTGCGCCTCAACGACGAAATCGACATTCAGTAGTGGCGGTGGAGGCGGCTCAGTGTCGCTATTTAGTCTGGCACTGTTAATCGGACTGAAACGAATAATGCCTCGAAAACGTATTGATTTGAAGCAATCAGCAAGCCTTCTAATCTTGTTACTGCCGGTTATGATGTTGCTGGCCAAGGCACCTCGCTCAGAGGCAATTGTGCTTTTGACTACCCGTCAGCATTCATCCAATGCATTTATCGGTTCACAATAATGTAATTGTTAAGGCTACTTGTGAAGATGATCAATCTGAAGTGACGGAAGACGTCATAGCAGTTTTACAAGCTATCGATGATATTTTTCAAAGGATTATCAATTTCAACAACCGACCAGCAGATGACGAATGGCATTGGCAACTATCTAATTTAGTTTGGTTGAATATAAATTAGGGATGACTAAAGTGACTCAGGCGAAAACTCTCTTTCAAGCAAAGACTGAGAGCGCCGATTAGTCGAGACAATAATACAGTTTCGCCCGTTTTGCTTAGCTAGATACAATGCCTTGTCCGCACGTAACATAACACTTTTTGTGTCATTATCTCCATGCCTATATTGCTCAACACCAATACTCAACGTCGGCTTCAACATTATTGCGCCCAGCTTATTTATTTTTTCTGAAAAACAGGCTGATAGTTGTTCTGCTCGACTTATGCCTGCATCTGTACCCGATTCAGGTAGTAAAATTGCAAATTCATCTCCCCCTATTCGGCCCGCGACATTGTTCGAGCCAGTTGTTGACCCTATGGCATTGGACAATAAAATCAGCACCTGATCACCAACCAGATGGCCGTAGCTATCGTTTACCGATTTGAAGTTATCGATATCAATAACTAAAAGGACATATTCCATGCCTAAACGAAGCGACTGTTGATGAATAACATTTGCAGACTCAAAAAAAGCTCTTCGATTCTTAATACCAGTCAATGGGTCTGTACGTGCTTGATGCTCAGCCAATTTTTTAGCTTGTATGAGAGCCATCGTTCTTTCTGCAATTTGATGTTCTAGGTTGACGTTAAGATCTGCTAGCTCTTTTTGAGTTGTCTGTATTTTTTCCTGAGCGTGTTTAAGATCGGTTACATCGACATGAATCGACACGATAGAACCATCTTGCATTGCACGATCAGTCGTGCGAATCCAACGTCCATCTTGCATTTTCACCGTTAACGAACCTTCTAATTTTTCACGATAGGCCCACTTTCGTTTAAAAAAATCTTCACCAAACCCGCCATCGTCATCGCCTACAACCGCATTACCTAGGTGCACATCGATAAAGCCCAGTTCGTCACAATGAACCCCCGGAGCCGCTTGTGATTCAGTGTAGTTATACATATTTCGAAAGGCACGGTTACAGGAGACTAAACACCCACTAGAATCGTAAACAACCATGCCTTCTACCATGTTGTCTATTGCATCAAATAGGACTGTATACGCTTTTTGTAGCTGTGGATTTGACATCTATTTACTAAATCCTTAGTGGTTAATACTGTCCAATTTTCTTCACCGTACCTTTGGAGGTAGCCTAAATTATCTTTCTCGCCATTCAATACTCTAGGCTTAAAGCTAACACATTCTATGCGTATTACTAGTGCAATGTTAGTCATCATGATGACCTAACTAGATGCTAGCGTTCTTCAGGGTAGTGACGAGACCCAACCTAAGGTAACGCCAGGAATAGTCGGCGCGTTATGACCAGAGATCGATTAAAACCAACCACTAATCGAGTCATCTAGCCTGACTTTACAGCGGTTAAGCTGTCCTTGGTAACGCTGAGACTGCCGTTTTACCTTTCCAGCCACCTGTTTTAGCCAAGTTTTTTTATTGTAAGTCTTTCGCTTAAATCCGCCTCGGCCCTCGTGATAGGCCAGGTATTGCGAGTAGATATCTGATTTATTGATACCTAAACTGCGAGAAGAACCATCCATATACCAACCAATAAAATTGATTGCATTGTCGAAATCGTCTCGCACGTCGAAGCGATGCCCATCAGCAGTATATTCATCCCAAACCGGGTCCTGAGCCTGTGCGTAACCAAAAGCCGAAGATTTTCTGAATAATGGAATGAAACCGAGGAACCATTTTCTTTTTGGTTTGGCGTGGCCGACAAATCGAGATTCCTGATGCATAATTGCCATCATGTCCGGTATCGATGTTTTCCATCTATTTTTTGCATCAACTGCGGCTTCATACCAATCGGGCTCACCGCCAAATATGTTACAGAGGCTATTGGTATCTCTCGGTTGATAAACCGCGCAGCTTGAACCAAACGTAATAATGAGAACGATTAGCAAAGGTTGCCATTTATAGTCACGCTGGTTGTTTTTTCTGTGTGACTTCATGGGTTCAGGTTCCATGGGCAATATATTTTTTCTGGTATAACCGACTAACGTCACAGTAGTTTAAGTTAATGAATGTAATCCCCTCCATAATTTCGGCGGTTTAATCGCAACTAGTAGACCACTCGCTATCATACTCGTTATCTTCAATCTCAATCATCGGAAGTCTAGTACCTCCATAGGTAAAGCGATTACTGCCCTTCCATTCAAGCCCAGCATCATTTGTAGTGCGGGCATAGTAATACCATATCGGGCTACGAGAAGTCAGTCGCTTGCCGTTTTCATCTTGAAGATAGAATAACGCACCAGAATCAACATCCCACCAACCGCCAAAATACCAATCACCATCTAACCCTTTATATCGAATTAATAGCGTTATCGGGTGCTTGCATTTATTTTCAAATACAAACCCATAGTTCGCGTTCGGACTGTCAATAATGCGGCTAAGAATCGGTGTTGAAAAATTCTTTTGATTGAAAATTAACCATCCTGCATATCCCAATCCCACTAGAACTAAGATTAGTACTGGCATTTTCCAGACAGAAAGTTTCTTGTCTGCAACAGGACTGATTATTTCAGGAGCCCTGCCTTCAAATTTTTGTGCCTTTTTAAGTTCACCCCTCCCTATTAACTCTTGTTCCTTATTTTGCCGATTCTTTGCAATCCATGAATCGTAATCTGCTCTTTTTTGCGGATTTGAAAGAATAGAATAAGCTTCGCTAACAATGAGCATGACCTGTTTAGCGCGCTGCTTGTTACCCCCATGTTTGTTAGGATGAAATTTTAAAAAATAAGCTTTGAATGCTGCACGGATGTCTTCAATGCTAGCGTCCTCTTCGATTTTTAAATGGTTATAGTGTGTCCGAAATTCGGGCATAAAAAATTCCGTTAGATTCTATTATGATTTTCACTTTAAACTTTTTATTTTAATCGAGTAAAAAATTGGAGTTTAGGTTATTTTAAGGGTTGGTACATACAAATAATTTTAAAATTCACCCTATTTATTTCAACTGATTGTTTAGATCAAAAGGTTACCAAAACAACTTTAGTTTTGAACTTAAGTAAGTCATCAAACCAACTATCCCAAAGTGACACCGAAAACGCAACTATCTTAACCTCATCTTGATAATCTGAAAATGACATTGCCCTTCCTTCTAAACACCATACCGCTGTATTTATTCAGCCAGAAAGCGGCACCCTCTAGAAATTTCCTGTCGAGCAGGTCAGGAAAATTCTTTTGCTTAATATCAACGCAATCATTTCAGCCCATAAAACTATGCTGTTTCATTCGCACGTTTATGCGGAGAGCTCACCACGTGAGCCTCGTGAATGCTTTGGGAATTCAAGCACAGAGCTGCCATGAAGACATCGCTAAAATCAAAGGTAAAGTGCATTTTTAAAGATGTCCTTTTATCGATTTAAAAATGGATTATCGGTTGTTGGTCAAAACTAAAATTGATGACGGATTGTTCAGGTGCTTTTATATTACTGTTTTTAATTTTCATCAATTCATTAAAGAGCACTAAAAACCAGAGCAATGCTCTACCCATAAACAGGTCGGTTCTAAGACCGCAAGACAACTACTTTGTTATGTAAAAATTCGCTTAAGGATAAGTACGTTGTAAACAGATAATTTTGTCAAAACCCCTTTCATTTTGCTTAGGCCATCAACTCGTTATAAGTCAAATATCCATAAGTCGACGGCACGCGTTTAAAGAATAACGCTTACCATTTCGAGTCTATTCGGTTTCACCCTTCAATAGAAGCCATTCCTACTGGCCGAGTGTTGCGAAATCTAGTCCAAACAACAACCCTTCTTAATCGTAATGACCAACCTTGCCATAGATCATTGATGAATAATGCGCCCAAAAAAGTATGCCGTCTTTTTTGAAATGGCTGGCCCAGTAGCCGAGATGGATTTATTGTAATTGGCGGTGGTAGGAGAGGATCTTCTTGCGAGGTTTTGACTACCTATTTTGTATTGTGCTTTACAGGCCTTTAAAAAGTTGTAAGGATGGTAGGGTAGTTATATTTGACCTAATTCAAGGCTATATCTAACCTGTAATACTTGATTTTCAATATTTATTTTTAGGACGTTACTGTGACGAAAACCATTATTTTAGTTATTGCTATTGTTTTGATTGGATTCTATTTTTTACTAAATTCAGGCGGTTCTACGTCCGAAGAGATCGCTGCAAATAAACGAGCGGGTGCTGAGTTTATGGAAATCAATAAAACAGTGAAAGGAGTCAAGATAACGAGCTCTGGTTTGCAATACTTGGTGTTACAAGAGGGCACGGGCACCAAACATCCGTTGGCAGCAGATCGAGTCAAAGTGCACTACGAAGGCAAACTGTTGGATGGCACAGTGTTCGATAGTTCAGTGAAACGTGGTAAACCGATTTCATTTGGTTTGAATCAGGTCATCAAGGGCTGGACGGAAGGCGTGCAGTTGATGGTGGTAGGTGAGAAGACGCGTTTCTTTATTCCCGCGGATATGGCTTATGGTAATAAAGGTACCGGTAGTGATATCCCCGGCGGCTCAACGCTAATCTTTGAAGTAGACCTTTTAGGCATTAACTAATAGACCATTGCCTATAGATGTTACCGAATAAACCTTAATGAATAAGGAAAGAGAGAAAATGTTGAAGACTGTTGTGAAATTCAATTACGAGAAAGAAACCAAGAACAGCGTGCGCTACAAGGAAGAACCCGAAGAAGGCAAGGCGCCCATTGTAGGTACGTTATATGTGCAAAAATGGTTTGCAGGTAGCAGCAAAAGCCTGGAAATCACTATCGATAAAAAAGATTAACACGCATTTGACTGTGTGCTACGTCAAGCCAGTTAATGAGCCGCATAGATAATCCAAATTTAATTAGAGATACCTTAAACAAAACCCATGCAACCACAAGCTGATCCTTTCATCGTACCGGTTTGTTATCAAGACATCGAGATTCTGTCCCAAGATGAAGACCTATTAATGATCAATAAGCCGACGGGATTATTGAGCCTGTCGGGGAAGCACCCTCTTAATAAGGATTCGGTGCATTTTCGTCTGGTTCAGGATTTCCCGACCGCGACCCTGTTGCATCGGCTCGATTTTGGTACATCAGGCATTATGGTGGTAGCGCTCAATAAGCCCATCAACGCGCATATCACTAAACAGTTTCAGGCGCGTAATGTTACTAAGCAATATACCGCTCTTTTACTCGGTCATCTTGTCGATGATGAGGGTGTGATTGAATATCCTATCGCCAAGGATAAGCCTAACTTCCCCTTGCAAAAAATTTGTTTAGAAACAGGCAAAGTAGCTCTGACCAAATATCAGGTAGTCGAGCGACTGACTGATCCTGTTTCGACCAAAGTTATATTTACGCCCGTAACAGGCCGCACTCACCAGTTGCGCATTCACAGCCAACAAATAGGAAATCCCATTTTGGGCTGCGATTTATATGCATCGGATGAAGCATTCTTTATGGCGCAACGATTAATGCTGCATGCGACGACATTAGAGTTTGATCATCCCATAACCGGTGAGCGGGTTAAGGGCACTTGTCCCTGTCCGTTTTAATCACCTAGTTAAAGACGATCTTGAAAAGCCGTCGAGAAATATAATCAACATGTATTACTTTCGCGTTACGATTGCCTACAAAGGTACTCAGTACTTTGGTTGGCAAGCTCAATCTATAGATACCTTGCATGAAGAAAGACCAACCGTAGAAGGCACGATTCTAAATGCACTGAAAAAAATATCCAACTACCAACCCTGCACCCTATCGGCTGCGAGTCGAACTGATGCCGGCGTTCATGCCCAAGGCCAAATGGCAAAAATCACCTTGCCCATGGATATCAGTCCCGAGCATCTGTTAATGGGCCTTAATTCCTTAATGCCAAGAGACATTCGTATTCTGAAATGCCGGCCATCAACAAAAAATTATCAGCCTAATAGAGCGAGTATTAGCAAAGAGTACCACTATTATTTTATTGCTTCACCGATAGACAATGTAATCACTACCGATATTGCTTTGCATCTGCCTGTCGACAGCTGGGGACCAGACGAACTGGCATTGCTTAGAACTGCCTGTCAGCTATTTAGTGGCAAGCATGATTTCTATAACTTTAGTAGTCGCGACAAAAGTATTACCACAAGCGTTAGGCAGGTTTTTTACTGTGACATTCATCAGGCAGATTTTTTACCATTGGCCGACAACCTGTATTATCTAAAAATTATTGGCGATGGTTTTTTAAAGTATATGATTCGTTATTTAATGGGTGCCTTATTAGAATTAGCCAAGGGCAGAATTAAAATAAATGACATCGAACGCTATTTGCAACAACACCAAGCGAAAAAATTATGTCCCAGAGCGAAGGCCAAAGGTTTACATTTAATTAACATTGAAGAGTCATAGTTAATGGCTAAATAATTAGCGGTCATTGCCCCCTACGACACTTAACCCCCGCAATCACACTCACACCAGAACTTGCCGTGTGCTAGCGATGTAGTGATGGATCTCACGCTCAACTTTTGGGTCGATCATGTTTTCAGGGCGACGACCGTTTGGGCAGGGCATTTTCGGTGTCGTGCCAAACAACCGGCAGATCAACGGGCGCTCCTCGTAAACCGTGCAGCCATTAGGGCCCAAGTGTACGCAGCTATAGTCATCTAATGCTTCTGTATGTTCGGCGTCAGTTTTCACCGGCAGGCGAGACATTTCTTCCGAGGAGGTTGTTACCGGGCCGCAACAATCGTGACAACCCTCCACACATTCGAAGGATGGAATCTGCTCACGCAGACGCAGAATAATATCTCGATTATTTTCCATGAATATCCAATTTATTGCAGTTCACTAACATTAATTTTCCACACCTTACCAAATTAAGAGGTCGAATACTTTTAAAGCGTTGTATTAAAAATGCACTGCCTTACTCGGCCATCTTAGGAGGATATAGAGATCAAATCTCTTTACGACAGTAACACCCTGGTAAATTTAAGTTTCAAAATATGATTCTATTTATGCGTTTTGTAAAAGTGTATTGGCCAACACACTTTCCATTCCACCGCCTAACGCTGACTTATCCTATCTCGAGGTAATGACACCCTGATACTCAGGACTATGTTTCATAATGCTTAAAGCGAAGATGAGTTATGTGCGCCATTTAGATTACTTAAATTCACTTCAGAAGCGCATGGTCTGAAAAACTTCGGGTTGTTAGATGGTTGACGTCAAAATCAATATTAAAACACCCTATTTCTGATGAATCAACAGCGCTCGATATTGTTTCAAAAGTTATGTTTTAGATGCTGATAAATTGCAAGAATCACTGGAGGGATATATCACCTTTGGGTAACTACTTTTTTATGCATATCTTTCTGACATAACCGAGTTGCTGGTGTAAGACCTTAACTCAAAGAAATCAACAGCATCATAATAATACAGACCAACCTCTAACCAACTTCGGTATAACCCTGCTTATGCCCAACCCAATTTTGTAGCAGCATTTCTGAAGCCTTCGTGTTTTCAACACTCAGCATTAACGTCGCCAATTCATCAACTGTATCGAACCAACATTGATCTTGTAGTAAGTCTGCAATTTTGAAGCTCGCTTCACCTGTTTGACGTGTGCCAAGCACTTCCCCTGCACCGCGAAGTTCTAAGTCTTTTTCGGCAATGACGAAGCCATCCTGGTGACTGCGAATAATTTCGAGTCGCTTGAGTACCTGTGCCGATAAGCCCTGTTTGACTAACAATATACAAAAGCTTTCGCGTGCGCCACGTCCTACTCGCCCCCTGAGCTGGTGGATTTGCGACAGACCAAGTCGCTCAGGGTTTTCGATGATCATAATACTGGCATTCGGTACATCGACGCCGACCTCGATGACCGTGGTTGCGACTAGTATTTTCGTTTCACCACTTTTAAAAGCACCTATGATGGCTTCCTTTTCGACGGATTTCATTCGGCCATGAACAAGTTCGACTGACACTTCTGGCAGCTGCGCCTGTAATGTTTGATAGGTAGTTTCGGCCGCTTCGCATTGCATGATTTCAGATTCGTCAATTAAGGTACACACCCAATAAACCTGACCGCCTTCCTGACAGGATGCTGCGACCCGCTGGATCAAGTTGTCTCGTTTAGTTTGTGAAATAATCGATGTCGTAACCGGTTTTCGACCCGGTGGTAATTCATCGATTTGTGAGTAATCAAGATCAGCGTAGATCGACATTGCCAATGTGCGCGGGATTGGTGTGGCGGTCATGATCAGTTGGTGGGGCATTTGCTGGTTGGTTGTTTTCTTTTGTAATGCTAATCGCTGGTCAACACCAAATCGATGCTGCTCATCGATAACGATAAAACCGAGATTATTAAAAACCACCGACTCTTGGAACAGCGCATGTGTACCGACAACAACGTGGGTTTCTCGCGAACCAATCAGTGCCAATTTTTGACTGCGTTTTTTACCCTTGTCCGCACCCATTAAGCAAACGACGTTAAGCCCTAACGGCATTAATCAGGTCATTAGATTTTGATAGTGCTGTTCGACTAATATTTCGGTTGGTGCCATTATTGCTGCCTAAAACCCCGATTCAACTACTGGCAGACAAGCCAGCACGGCGACGACGGTTTTTCCTGATCCGACATCGCCCTGAAGCAAACGCATCATTGGTTGTGATCGGCCAAAATCTTGCATCAGTTCAGCCATCGCTCGCTGCTGGGCCATCGTGAGCTGGAACGGTAGGTTCTCGATGAATTTTTCATGCAACTCACCATCAGTTTTAATCGATGGATTTTTCATTTTTTGAACTAATTTCCGCCGTTCGAGTAATGCCAATCGATGAGCGGTTAGCTCCTCTACAATAAATCGATATTGAGCCGGATGTTGGCGGCTGGCAATTAAGTCAGTATCGGTCTGCCGCTGCGGGCTATGCAGACTGAGCATCGCCGATTTGAAATCAGGAAAATTATTTCGAGACAGCCAAACCTCTGATAAAGTTTCTGGCATGTCGCCTAGATCCAGTTTAGAGATGACCTGACGGATTATTTTTGTTATTGATAGTTGGTGCAGACCTTCAGTAGTGGGATATACCGGCGTTAGATTTTGCTCTAGTGGCGGTGGGTTTTGAGGGTCTAATACTTCAAATTCGGGGTGGATCATTTCGAGTTCGCCTTGCGCGAAACGAACTTCACCGAATAATCGAAGCTTACTGCCTTTTTGTAACTGTTGCTGCTGCCTACTACTGAAAAAAAACAGGCGTATTGTCAACATACCACTGTGATCCTCGAGCTTGGCGACGAGCACTCGTTTTGAGGGTCCCTGGCGTCGAAAATGAACTACAACCTGCAGCACTCCGGCTTCGATTAATTGTTTGCGCCCCGGTTGCAACCCACCAATGGGGGTAACCCGAGTTCTGTCTTCATAACGCAGAGGCAGGTGGAACAGGAGGTCGCGCTGGGTTTCAAGGCCGAGTTTTTTTAACTTCTCACCGACCTTAGGTCCAACACCTTTTAGAAGGCGCACGCCTTGTGCTGACCAATGTTCCATTTCACTGCCTAAGCATTATCGACATTTCTAAAAAACCACTGCTTTTAAAGGCACCCTTATGCCTAAAAGAAACTTGTTTAGAAAATCGATCAGACTAATCAAGCGCAAGAATCGCATCCATTTCAACTTCGGAACCTTTGGGTAATGCTGACACTTCAATTGCGGCTCTGGCTGGATAAGGCTGTGCACAATATTTCGCCATGATTTCATTTACAATCGGGAAATTTGACAGGTCAGTTAGAAAAATATTGAGTTTTACTATATCTTTCAAACTGCCACCGGCTGCTTCTGATACGGCTGTAAGGTTATCGAACACGCGCGTAATTTGCGCTTCGATGCCGCCACTGACAATTTCCATTGACGCTGGATCAAGCGGAATCTGTCCCGAAATATAAACGGTACTGTCAACTTTAACCGCTTGTGAATAGGGACCGATTGCGGCGGGGGCTTTGTCGGTATGAACTATAGTTTTTGCCATGAGATTTCCTCTTTTGTTGAAAATAAAATATAACCTAAATTGAACTGCGCATTATGCTATAAAAATCTTCACTGCAAAAATTTTAAATGGCAGATTCTAATCTAGCGGCATACGTTAAAAATTCTAAGACCGGTTATCTTGTTCAGACTTTATTTACGAGAGATTCGAATGACCACCGACAACAGACGTAATTTCTTCATGATTCGAGCCAAGTGGATTCTATTAGTAACCACGACAACAAATTCGATGGTCGAAATTCGGCCATCCTTTTCGGTTAGATTAACCTGTTCGATATTAGATGATGCATTCGCAATGGTGGTAGCAAGATTGGCTAAAACACCACGTTGGTTCGCAACATCAATACGCAAAAATGCAAGGTATTCGCCTTCGACATGTTCTGACCATTGCACCGACAAATGTTGGTTTTTACTACTGGTTTCAGTCATGTTACGACAGCTTTGCTGATGGACAACAATGCCCTTACCGGATGACATGTGCCCTATGATGGTGTCGCCTGGTACCGGTCTGCAGCACTTAGCGAATGAAACCACCATGCCTTCGGTACCTTTAATGGCGAGTGGCTTTCCAGATTCATCAAATGCAGTTGAATCATCATCCTCGATATCGTACATGGCTTTTGCAACCAGACTTGAATTACGATTGCCAAGACCAATTTGAGCCATCAATTCGTCCCGACCTGTCAGGCTATATTGACTTAAAACGCGATTTAGCCTTTCTTCAGTAATCGCTTCGTCACGCCCAACAATATTATTGATCGACTGCTGCAACAGACGCTGGCCTAACGACTCCGCTTCAGCTATTTGCAATGACTTAAGAAAATGTCTGATATTAGTGCGTGCTTTTGCGGTAATCACATAGTCGAGCCAACTGGGGTTAGGGCGACTGGTATCGGAGCTGATAATTTCGATCGTCTGCCCGTTAAGAAGTTTACTACTCAAGGGCAACATTCTGTTGTCGATACGTGCTGCAACACAGTTATTGCCCACGTCGGTATGCACGGCATAAGCGAAGTCCACTACGGTAGAACCACGCGGTAATTTTTTAATCTCACCTTTTGGGGTAAATACATAAATTTCATCGGGGAACAAGTCGACCTTTACGCTTTCTAGAAACTCCTGAGAGCTACCCGATTTTTGCTGCATTTCGAGCAGGTTTTTCAACCAGCCAAGCGCACGATTTTGAGCCGTACTGGTGCTATATTCGCCTTCCTTATAAATCCAGTGAGCGGCAATGCCGGACTCGGCAAAATGCTCCATTTCTGTGGTTCGTATCTGAACTTCAATCGGCACGCCGTGAGGCCCAAATAAACTGCTGTGCAATGATTGGTAACCATTGGTTTTAGGGATTGCAAGATAGTCTTTAAATCGCCCCGGCAAAGGCTTATAGAGGCTATGCACAACACCAAGCACACGATAACAGTCATCCTCTGAATTGGTCATGATGCGTACACCAAACACGTCAGTTAACTCTTTGAAACTGAGTTTTTTCTGCTTCATTTTGCGATAGATGCTGTGGATATGTTTTTGCCTATATTTAACTGAAGCGGAAATGTCGGCTTCCTGCAATCGGTCCTTGATCGCATTCTCTATGGTATTAAATATCTCTTTACGATACCCAACGGCTTCTTTACAAGCGCTGTCGAGTGCGCGATAACGCATCGGAAAGGCACTGCGAATGGATAGGTCGAGGAGTTCATGGCGGATCTTAAAAATACCCAGACGATTGGCGATGGGTGCGTAAATGTCCATCGTTTCTTTGGCGATACGACGACGCTTATCGGGCGGCATGGCATCTAGCGTGCGCATGTTATGCAAGCGATCCGCTAGCTTAATAATAATTACACGAATGTCCTTTACCATTGCCAGCATCATCTTGCGGAAGTTCTCTGCCTGGGCTTCGGCTCTACTCTGGAAGTCAAGGTGGGTCAGCTTACTAACCCCATCAACTAATTCGGCGACTTCTTTTCCAAACTGATCGGCTAATTGCTTCTTTTCGGTAGTCGTATCTTCAATCACGTCATGCAAAATTGCAGCGACAATACTACTCATGTCCATGCGCATTTGGCTAAGGATTAATGCCACTTCGACCGGATGACTGATATAAGGCTCACCCGACACTCGGCTCTGTCCTTCATGCGCTCTGGCACCCACCAAAAAAGCACGATAAACCTCTTCTACCTGATGTGTTTCCAAGTAGGTTGAAAGCTCTGCACACAGCTCGTTAATCTTTGTGCTATCAGCGCTCAGCGGCCGATCATCGGCGACTATTTCAAACAAATTGGCGTTTTCGATCCGAGACATGCTTCTGGTAGTTATCCTAATTATGAGCTGAAAGAATTTGGTATTTACTTATACCATATCTATTGATCAGTGGTTAGATTTGAACGTCGGTTCGACTCACTGTTAGCTAAGCCACTCTCATTTATGCGCTGAGCAACCTCGGCATCGAGTAGACTTAACGCATGTTGGGATCGAACAGAAAATATAGATGCTTTCGATAAAGAGCAATTGGAATTCAGCCGCAACGTATTGCTTATTATCATCAGAGAAGAGGGCATTGATGTGATGAGCGATCAAGCATTAGCTTTTATTCGTAGAGCGGGTGTTTCTCTGAACAGGCAAAGTGTGGATTGGTTCAAAGGTGATTTGATAACCTCACTCGAAAAATTAATTAGCGACTACGAAATGTTGCAGCATACGCCAGCAATCGATAAGGCGTTGTAAAACTGTCCGCTACAAACGCTTCCTTTGGGATTGGCAAAATGGCGAATAGATAAAAACAACTTCGGGGACATTGGCTTACTGTTTCCTGTATTAGATGCTCGATATCAAATAAACGGTGGAAATTATGTTTTTTTGGATCATTATCTGGTTATCTAAAAACACAGCGCTATACTTTATTATGCTTGCGTTGGCATATCTGATGGCATCAATACCAACGTTTTGCTCAAGATTGATCAATCAATTGATATTTAAAAACTTTTGTCATTTGGAGAAAATTGACTGATATGCTAAATCAAATTCCACTCATCAACTGGATTGCACTGGTACTATTTTTTGGTGTCTGGATTACCTACACTTGGTTCGCAGACCACAGCCGCTGGTCGGGGAATAGCCTGCCTAGTGCGATGAACTATCATCGATACCGGTGGATGTGCGAAGTGTTGCAACGCGAGATACGCGTACCAGATACCATTGTGATGGGTAATTTTGTTCAAAGTGCCGTGTTTTTTGCATCAACGGCGATACTGATAATAGGTGGTTTAGTCGCGGCACTCGGAGCCTCTGATAAAGTGTTAGATGCGATAACAGCGCTCCCGTTTTTTAGTCCTACGACACATGCGCTATGGGGATTGAAAGTAGCGTCGGCAATAGCGGTATATATCTACGCTTTTGTTAAGTTTATCTGGGCGGTTCGTCTAGCTAACTATAGCGCTATTTTGTTTAGCGCTGCGCCTTTTAACACCGGCAGCTTTAACGATGAATACGCGGTTGAACTGGCTAAAATGATTGGCCTTTTCGGCCTGCATTTTAATCAAGGGTTACGTGCCAACTTTTTCGCGCTGGCTATTCTTGCCTGGTGGATTAACCCTTACTTTTTTATTGCTTCAACCGCTATAGTCCTCTATGTTTTATATCGTCGAGAATTTCGCTCAAAGTCACTACAGTCAGTTAATCGGCTAAAAGAAATAGCGAGTAAAAACTAGCTTTAAGTGTTGATTAGGCCATTGTTTGTAACACGGGTTGTTAAAAGCTATTGACTAGATAAAGACGCTCGAAAGGTTACAGCCTGAGCTTTAATCTGTTGAATATCAGCTTCAGTTTTGCGCTCTAAATTCTTTAACATAAACCCCATGCGAGGATTACTTTTAAAGGTATCAGCATGTGTATCTAGAAAATCCCAAAACAGCGTTGTAAACGGGCAGGCATCTTCGCCAGTTGCTTTGGCCGGATTAAAGCGGCATTCTTTACAATAGTTACTCATTTTATTAATGTAATTTCCACTGGCAATATAAGGCTTTGATGCCATGATTCCATTATCTGCATATTGGCTCATCCCTAATGTGTTGGGCAGCTCTACCCACTCAACTGCGTCGACATAAATAGCTAAATACCATTGATGAATTTGCTTTGGATCGACGCCATACAACAAAGAAAACAAACCCGTTACCATTAACCGTTGAATGTGATGCGCGTAACCATACTTCAACGTTTGTTTAATACTTTGATGCAGGCAGGTCATGTCAGTATCACCCGTCCAATAAAAGCCGGGTAGATTCTGTTTAGCATTTAAAGCATTCATCTCTACCCAATCGGGCATGTGTAACCAATATAAACCGCGAACATACTCTCGCCAGCCCAGAATTTGTCGGATAAAACCCTCGACTGCAGCCAGTGGCGCACCATTTTCTCGATGATGTTTTTCGGCTGTTTGTATTACTTGCAGTGGATGTAGTAATTTCAAGTTTAAAGCAGATGAAATCAGTGAATGATTTAAAAATGGTTCATCCGTCCACATTGCATCTTGGTAGTCACCAAAATTATCTAAGCAGTGATCAAAAAAACGGTCTAATGACTGTTGTGCTTGTTGTGGTGTGACTGACCAATAAAGCGTAATTAGCTCTCCTGGATGGTCAGGGTATTCCTCGTTAACTAAATCAATGACTGCTTGAGTAATTTTATCTGATGCCCATGAAATGGTTGACGGTACATTTTGAGGCCCATCTTTTTTAAAGGCTTTGCGGTTTGATTGATCATAATTCCATTGTCCACCCAATGGTTGTTTTTCATCTTCCATTAAGACTTGATACTTTTTACGCAACTCTCGATACCAATACTCCAAACGTAATTGCTTTTTACCTTCTGCCCACTTTTTGAACTCTTGAGGAGTAGAAAGAAAATGTTGATCGTTTAATTGCTTGAAAGGAACTTGATACTTTTTACACGTATTGACGAGCGATTCAGTCACTCGATAATCACCCGGCGTTACAAAACAGACCTCTTGTGGTTTTTCTTTTTGTAAGGTATCGGCCAAAGCATCAGCAAGACTTTCAAAATGATGGTGTTTTAAAGCCTGATATATCAGCGGGTATTTTTGTTCACGCAACTCTTCTGCAAAATGTCGCATTGATGATAAAAATAGGGCTATACGCTGCTTATGTGACCAGACATGCGTCGATTCTTCTCGAACTTCGGCCATCCAAAAGCAATCATTGTCACTATCCACTTCATTAAAAAGTAGAGAATGACGATCAAGTTGATCCCCTAAGATAAGGTTAAGTCTACGCATTGTGAGTATCCTGATTTTTATTACTTTGTTTATTCCGCCGACAACGTTCAGAACAATATTTAACGTCGTCCCAACAACCTTGCCATTTTTTACGCCATGAGAAGGGTTTGTCACAAACCAGACATATTTTGTTATCTAGATGTATTTTCTTATGGGCCATGTTCAGTCATTAATAGATTATTTAAAATAAAGAGAGCTGGTTTGTTTCAATTACAGCTTTCACTTTAATCTTCTTAGTCTTACGTTTACGTCTGCTGCCGTGCTTGGTATTAAGTGCCTTAGCTTGTTCATAAAATTCAGGGTGCAGTTTTTTAAAGTCAGTAAATCGGGCACGTGCTTCACGTAACGCTAATATATGATCTACTATGGGTTCGGCATAATCTTCGCCAATGACACAGCCATTTTGCTGTTGGGTGTCTAAAGGCATTGTCCATGGTTCATGTATGAAGTTATCAAAGTATTGAGAAAGCTCGGGTACCCAGCGTTTAATAAAAATGCCTTTAGGATCTTGATCCTGGGATTGTTTTACGGGGTTATAAATCCGCATCGTATTGATACCCGTTGTACCCGATTGCATTTGTATTTGGCTGTAATGTATTCCAGGTTCATAATCCGCAAAACACTGGGCTAAATGCCAAGCGGGTCGTTTCCAATGCAACCACAACTGGTAAGATGAAAACGACACTAGCATCGCCCGCATTCTAAAATTGAGCCAGCCGGTATGACGCAAACACCGAATACCAGCATCGATAAAGGTATACCCCGCATTGCCTGTTGACCAAGCCTGACAATAATCTTCATTGTATTCATCATCCCTCACTACATATAAGATTATTAAATAATTATCAT